>JAEEGK010008249.1_pt1 | contig 24622 bp, 20 predicted proteins | sample 8958771 | NCBI WGS metagenome assembly JAEEGK01 (sample SAMN16246547, study PRJNA631951) | gut metagenome | biome: gut microbiome; feature: rumen; material: SC-attached | host: Bos | place: Iran: Karaj | collected 2018-10
CTTCGTGAAGTGTACGCGTGAGCAGACACTGATGGGTAACACCGTCAAAGTAGACAACCTGGCCATCTTCAAGGTGAGCTGCATCGGCAACGGTTGCACCCGCCTCTACGATGCCGACACCGACAAGACCATCTCGGCCAGCATCGGTGTGCTGAAGAAGACCGACAAGACCGGTCCCGCCGTAGGCTCGCTGAAGCTGCTGGCTCAGGCTACGGGCGAGTACACCCGCGAGGAGCTGAACAAGGATGGCCGTCTGTCATGGACCGACAAGGCCGCTGAGGAAATCCTCGTCGCTAAGGGTGGCACCAGCAATGCACCAAGTGGTGGTGGCCTCACCCCCAACCCCTCTCAAACGGGTGGAAACACGGGTGGTAACACCGGAGGTAACAACGGTGGCGGTGGTGACGACGAACTGGGCGACCCTGACGAGAACTGATGTTAATTAACCGCAGATTACGCAGATTTCACAGATTTATTTAAGTGTGGCGTTGCATTTGCAGATTTCTACTGCGCGTTGTCTGAATAGATTAATCTGTATAATCTGTGGAATCTGCGGTAAAAAAAAAGAAAGGAAAGAAGTATGAAACGAGAGACTTGGAAGACGGTGATTCAGATGGTGATATCCATCTTGACAGCGGCACTGACTGCACTGGGCACGACATCGTGCATGGGGGCTTGCGGCCTTGCGGCCTAGTGAACAGTGAAGAGTGAAGAGTGAAGATTGAAGAAGTGAAAAAGTGGAAAAAGTCGGGCTGATGCATTGTCAGTCCGATTTTTTTTATTATTTTTGCCCCAGAAACATAAACGACTAAACTTATTGAGATGAAACAACGCGGATTGATGATACTGATAGCGGTACTGCTTGCAGGGATGACAGTGCATGCGCAGCAGGTGGTGAGTGGTGTGGTAAAGGACCGCGAGACAGGCGATGTGCTGAGCCACGTCAGCATAACGGCTGAGGGTTCGGAGGTGCATACCGTGACCAACGACGAGGGACGTTTTACCTTGAAGGTGAAGAACGCGCCCAAGTATATCCAACTGAGCCATATTGGCTACAAGACACGACGCCACCAGCTGAGCGGGCAGACGGAGGGCTTGCAGATAATGATGACGAGTCATGTGGTGACGCTTGACGAGGTGATTGTGTCTGTCAACGACCCTTTGGAAATAGTGCGTGCGGCTATGAAGCGTATTCCGTCGAACTATCCGATGCAACCGGAATTGATGCGCTGTTTCTATCGTGAGGTCACGCGTCGCGGCTCGCGTCATATCGCTGTAGCCGAGGCTGTGATGGATATGTATAAGAGCAGCTATCGCTACGGTCCCAATGCCGATGCTGTGGCTATTCTGAAGGGGCGCCGACTGATGAGTATGAAGTCGAAGGATACGCTGGGCGTGAAGATTCAAGGTGGACCAGTGATGCCGCTGCTGGCTGATGTGGCCAAGAATCCGGAATACCTGCTGAACGAGCAGGACCTTGCGCAGTGTGACCTGTACCAGAAGCAGCCTGCCAAGCTGAACGACCGTCTGCACTACGTGATACAGGTGGTGCCGCATGACATCACGTACTATCCGCTGATGGGCGGTCTGCTGTATATCGACCAGGAATCGCTCACCATTACCCGTGCAGAACTGGAACTGGACGTGCGCGACTGGCGCAGCGCCTCGGAATATATGCTGGTAAAGAAGCCTTTGGGCCTTCGGTTCCGTCCGAAACTACTGACGATGACCATTGGCTATAGCACGGACATGCAGGGCGTGACGCGCATGAACTATCTGCGCAACGAGATGCGATTCAACTGCGACTGGAAGCGTCGGCTGTTTGCCTCTGCCTTTACGACCGTCTGCGAGATGGTGGTGACGGACCGACTGGCTGTGGGTCGTGACGCCAAACGCCCGAATGGGCGCTCGTCCTTCGGCATCAGAGACCGCTTCTATGATCGCGTGGAGTATTTCGACGATCCGGACTTCTGGGCAGACTATAACATCATTGAGCCTACGGAGAGTCTGGAACATGCCATTGACAAACTAAAGAAGAAGTTGATACATTAAAGATTAAACATTAAAGATTAAAGATTAAAGATTAAACATTAAACATTAAAGATTAAAGATTGAAAATGAAAAAGATACTCTTACTTCTTACATCTTACATCTTACCTCTTACATCTTCGCTGGCTCAGCCAGAGGGTGTGGTACTGGACACGCTACAAGTGAAGCACATTGATTTTGAGGGGAAGACGCAGCAGGGCGTGCTGATATGTAACAAGGCCATAGCGAAGGACCTGAGCGAGATATTTGCTGAGCTGTATAAGGCGAAGTACCCCATTGAGCGCATCAGACCTATCTCGGAGTACGGCAACGACGACGAGCGCTCGATGCAGGCCAATAACACCTCGTGCTACTGCTTCAGGAATATTGAGGGCAGCACGAGACTGTCGAAGCACGCCCAGGGACTGGCCATCGACGTGAATCCGCTGTATAACCCTTGCGTGCGCAGAAAGAAGGACGGCACGCTGCTGGTGCAGCCCTCAACGGGTATGCCTTACGTGAACAGGGGCAAGAAGTTCAAGTATAAGATAACGCAGAAGGATTTGTGCTACCGACTCTTCATGAAGCATGGCTTCAAATGGGGTGGGGCGTGGCGCTCGTTAAAAGACTACCAGCATTTTGAAAAGTGAAATCCGTAAAATCCGTATAATCCGTAGGAGGATTGAAAGGTGAGATATAAAAAAAGGAACTCGGTTTTTGAGTTCCTTTTTCTAATGGTATTTACTTCGTGACCTTACGTCCGTTGACGACGTAGATGCCTCGTGGCAGGCTCTGCCATCCAGCCATCGTGCCAACCTTCACACCATAGAGGTTATAGACGTTGACGGATGTCGGAACAACGGAGATGCTCTGGATGCCCGTGGTGTTGCAGATGAACTTCACCTTGTCGATGTTGCAGTTGCCGTCGGTAATGGTAAAGCGCAGAATCTGCTCGCCGGTAGCCAGGCTCTTGGTAAGCTTACCAGTCATCACGTTATAGGTGTTCCAACCACCGGTAGCGGTCACTTTGACGTCGGCAATCTTGGTAACGGAAGAACCCTTGACAAGGCTAATGCTGAAGCCGCCCGTTGAGCTGGAGCCGTTAGAGCAGGTAGCCTCGAACGAGTATTCGCCAGCCTCTGTGACATTGACGGAGTATTCCGTCCATTCGTTGCTTGCAGTGTAGCCAATGGCTGTTCCACCATTGCCCTTGACGAGGTCAAGCCCCTCGTTGTCGCCACGGTAGTTGGCATCGCCTTCGTCATTGGCATCGCTGTCGTGGAAGGACAGGCCTTCGCCACCCTGGTCGAAGTTCTCAGCCTGAACGATGCCAGGAATGTCGACAATGCTCTTGTAAGGTGCACGCTTACCCTTGATGGTTATCTTACGAACTTGAGAGACCTTCTGCTTACCTTCAGCATCGACAGCAATAGCTGTGATGGTGTAAGCACCCTTATCAGCAGGTACATACTTGAACAAATAGGGCTCTTGAGTCAGCGTGTCAACTGCGATATTGTTGACATAGCACCTGATCTCTTTGAGGGTGCTTGTTGTAGACCATGCATTGATGGTAAACGTCACGGTATCGCCAATCTGAATGTTGCTGGCGGGTTGGATCTTCGCAATGTTACACGTGATGTCCTTGCCCTCCTCATAGCGGGTCAAAGTCAGTTCCTTGAAGTAGAAACCGCCCTTATCGACGAGCAGTGTGAACGTGTGACGACCAGCTTTCAACTCGGTTTTCAACTGTCCGTGCATGGTCTGCCAGTTGGTGGCACCACCTGTCTTGGGTACATCAATATACTCAGTGAGGTATTCCAGCTTGTCGAGTGAGTGTTCTGTCAAATGGAACGAACCACCAGTCTTCGTTGCGGCCACTGTCGCATCAAACGAATACAAGCCGTCTTCCTTGACATCGACGGTGTACTCCATCCACTGGCCATCCTTGGTGGCGGTAGTGGTGTTGCGTGCAGCATTGCTATATGTGATACCAGAATAGCCTTTGTCGTACTCTGTGATGTCGATGGTACCAGGAATCTGGATAGGTGCCTCGTTGAAAGTACTGCGCTTGGTAGTGGTGTTGATGACCTGGAAGCGGCCATAACGCTCGTAGGTGGAGCCATCGGTAGCCGTTACCACAGCCTTTGTGTCGTTCCAGCCAGTCTTGCTTGAAGATACCTCTAAAACGTAAGGAGCCTCAGTGAAGGTCTTAATCAGTTCATTGTTCAAATAGAAATCCACCTTCTGGATGGTCTTCGTGGCCAGACGGGCATGTACCTTGATGGGCAGCACGTCGTCCTTGGCAACTTTCAGAGCCTGTGGACGGATGTAGATGGAGGCCTCTTTCTTGGTGCCGGGGAATGGGCCTGCTGCCGTCTTGGCAGGCTCAGTGGCCATATACTCCTTAATCCAGGTCATAGCCGGACGCTCAGCACCGTTCTTGTAAAGACCAGAGTTGTCAACCCATGTGGCTCCGTGGATAAAGCCCCACAAAGTGACACCAGCGCAATAGGGGGCTTCCCACATCAGTGGCAACACCTTCTGGTACTGTGCTTTCTGCTGGGCATCGCTTGCGATGTCAATGTCCAACTCCGTGATGAACATAGGCATCTTCAGGGCGTCCTGCTGCTTCTTTAATACGTTACTCAGTTCGCTGGAACTGATATCGGTCACATCGTGCGACTGGTTGCCGTAAGCGTCAATCGGTGCGCCGGCGTCGCGCAATGTCTGTACCAAGGTGATGTAGGCATCTACGTCCCAACGCAACGAGTTGTAGTCGTTGTAAATCTTGATGGCATCAGGCCAGCGCTCACCTGCCATGTCGAAGGCCCTGATGAGCCAGTCGTAGCCAGTCTTGCCACCGCCACCCAAGGTCTCTTTCATCATGGGGTTACCTGGCTGGTGATTGCCAACGGCTTCGTTCACCACGTCAATCATAGGCAGGGTGTTGTATTTTGCCTTTGCTTTGTCAAACCAGTTGGTAATGGCAGAGTAGCGGTCCTTTGCCGATAAATTCTCCAGCCAGCTGGGATACTGGGCACCCCATACCAAGGCATGGAACTTGTAGGTGAAGTTGTGCTCCTTGGCATAGTTGAATGCCCTGTCGGCTCCTGACCAGTTGAACGAGTTCCTGGTACCTTCGACAGAGGACCACTTCGATTCGTTCTCGCAAGTAATCTGATTCCAGAGTGTATAATACAAAGGAATGCCGTTTCCTGCTTCTACGGCACCTCGGGTGGTAATGTTACCGAGGTACTTGTTGGGGTTCTTTGACACTTGTCCCTGCATGCTACCTATTGATAGCCACGAGGCGATGAATGTTGTAATAATAAGTCTTGTTTTCATATTGTAACGTTTTGATGGTTTTATCTGATGAATAGTAGTTCACGATATTTAGGCAGCGTCCATAATCCGTCCTCCACAATCATTTCCAGCTTGTCAATTTCGCTGCGGATGCTCTCCATGTGAGGACAAACGGTGTCGTGATACTGGATGGCACGCTGGTGGATGTCCTGGATGCGATTGGCCACACGACGGGCCTCGGTTAGATCCTCTACCAACTGCTCAATCTTCTCGGTGCGCTCGGCAATCTCCTCGATGAGTTTCATGTTACGGGCAGACAGGCGCTCGGCCTTGTCGTAAGGGAAGACATCCTTCATGCCCTGCACGTTCTTGATGAGCTGCGACTGATAGTGTGTCGAGACGGGGATGATATGGTTCATGGCGAGGTCGCCCAATACGCGGGCCTCTATCTGAACGGTCTTGACATACATCTCCCATTTGACCTCGTTGCGAGCCTCCAACTCCTTGCGGTTCATGACCTTGGTGGCCTCAAACATCTGTACGGAAGTGTCGTCGAGATAATGCTCGAAGATGACAGGGCACGACTTCTCGACGTCGAGACCACGACGGGCAGCCTCCTTCACCCATTCCTCCGAGTAGCCGTTGCCATCGAAACGGATGGGTTTGCAAGTCTTGATGTCATCTTTCAGTACTTCGAGAATAGCGGCAATCTTGGCTTCACCAGCAGCTATCTTGGCATCGACACGTTCCTTAAACGAAGTCAGTGCTTCAGCCATTGCCGCATTCAGGGCTATCATAGCCGATGCACAGTTGACGCTGGAACCTGGTGCACGGAACTCAAAGCGGTTACCCGTAAAGGCAAAGGGTGACGTGCGGTTGCGGTCGGTGTTGTCAACAATCAAATCGGGAATCTGCGGAATATCAATCTCCATACCCTGCTTGCCCTTCAGGTTGAACAACTCGTTCTTGTCGCTCTGTTCGATATGGTCGAGCAATTCCGTGAGCTGTGTGCCGAGGAACGACGAAATAATGGCTGGCGGTGCCTCGTTACCACCCAGGCGGTGGGCATTGGTGGCACTCATGATAGAGGCCTTCAAGAGACCATTATGGCGATAGACAGCCATCAGCGTCTCGACGATAAACGTCACGAAGCGCAGGTTCTCTTCGGGTGTCTTGCCCGGGGCATGCAACAATGTGCCGTTGTCTGCACTGAGACTCCAGTTATTGTGCTTACCTGAACCGTTGATACCGTCGAAAGGCTTCTCATGCAACAGCACGCGGAATCCGTGGTTGCGTGCCACCTTCTTCATCAGCGACATCAGCAGCATGTTATGGTCGACAGCCAGGTTGCACTCCTCGAAAATGGGGGCCAGCTCAAACTGGTTGGGAGCCACCTCGTTATGGCGTGTCTTCACAGGAATAGCCAATTCAAGCGCCTGTATCTCAAGGTCTTTCATAAAGGCCTGAACACGATCGGGAATGGTACCGAAGTAGTGGTCGTCCATCTGCTGGTTCTTGGCACTCTCGTGGCCCATCAGCGTACGACCTGTCATCAGCAGGTCAGGACGGGCAGAGTATAGACCTTCGTCCACGAGGAAGTATTCTTGTTCCCAACCTAAGTTCACCTGAACTTTGGTAACGTCGTCGTAGAAGTACTGGCAGACGTCTCTCGCGGCCTTGTCGACAGCATGCAGTGCACGCAGCAGGGGGGCCTTGTAGTCGAGTGCCTCACCCGTATAGGCGATGAAGATGGTGGGGATACACAGCGTGTCATCGATGATGAAGACTGGCGATGTGGGGTCCCAGGCAGAGTAGCCGCGTGCCTCGAAAGTGTTACGAATACCACCGTTGGGGAAGCTGGAGGCGTCAGGTTCCTGCTGCACGAGCAGCTTTCCGCTGAACTTCTCAATCATGCCACCCTTGCCGTCGTGTTCTACGAAGGCGTCGTGCTTTTCGGCAGTACCTTCAGTCAGAGGCTGGAACCAGTGTGTATAGTGCGTAACGCCCATCTCCTGTGCCCACTGTTTCATACCGGCAGCCACGGAGTCGGCTATCCCTCGGTCCAGCGAGGCACCGTTGTCCATCACGTCAATCATCTTGTCGTAGATGTCCTTTGGCAGGTACTTATACATCTTCTTGCGGTCGAACACGTATTTGCCAAAGAACTCCGAAGGACGCTCTGTGGGCACTGCCACCTCTACGGGACGCTTCTTAAAGGCTTCTTCTACTACCTGAAATCGTAAATCGTTTGCCATTTATCAGTCTATGTATCTTTTTGTAATGTCGTTATAATTCTCTATCCTGCGGTCACGGAGGAAAGGCCACCAGCGTCGCACCTGTTCTGAGCGCTGCATGTCAATCTCGACGAGTGCCACTTCTTCCTGATTGTTGGGTGCCTCGTAAAGCAATTCGCCTTGAGGGCCTGCTACGAACGATGTTCCCCAGAAAGGGACCCCCTCTAAACCTCCCCGAGGGGAGGCTTTCTCCCCTCCTCGGAGGGGTTGGGGGAGGGTTTCTTCGCCTACGCGATTCACCGTCACAACAGGTAAACCGTTGGCTACGGCATGTCCGCGCTGTACCGTCTGCCAGGCCATACGCTGTCGTTCCTGTTCCTCCTTCGTGTCGTTGGGGTCGTAGCCAATGGCTGTGGGGTAGATAAGCAACTCTGCACCAGCCAGTGCCATCAGACGTGCTGCCTCGGGGTACCACTGGTCCCAACATACCAGCACACCTAACTTACCTACAGAGGTCTGAATGGGTTGGAATCCCAAATCGCCAGGGGTAAAGTAGAACTTCTCGTAATAGCCAGGGTCGTCGGGGATATGCATCTTACGGTACTTGCCGGCAATGGTGCCGTCTTTGTCCAACACCACCGCTGTATTGTGATACAACCCTGTAGCGCGACGTTCGAAGAGTGAGGTAACGATAACCACCTGTAACTCTTTGGCCAGATTGCCAAAGAACTGGGTAGAAGGACCAGGAATGGTTTCAGCCAAGTCAAACAGGTTGACATCCTCTTGTTTGCAGAAATACAGTGAGTTGTGCAGTTCCTGCAGGACAATAAGCTCTGCCCCCTCTTTGGCCAACTGCCGAATCTTGGTAGCCAGATGGAGAACGTTGGTCTTGACGTCCTCTCCGTTATGCTGTTGAATGATACCTATCTTCATAATTGGGTGCATTGAGGGTGCAAAGTTACGAATAAGTGTTGAGATTACAAAGCAAAAAAACAAATATTTTGGTTATTTATTCAGTTTTGCCAGATAGTAGGCACGGACATCCGACCACTTGTAGTACGGCCATGTGGCAGTCTCGATGGGCAGGTGCGACTCACGCTCATTAAACAGTACCTTCACCAGCACATCGCCCGTCTTGCCCTTCTTGGGACGATAGAAGACGAACTGCACGTTGCAGGCTGTGGGGATGAGATAATAGGTGCGGAACGTTTTGTCCAACTCGTCGAGATTCTCTACCTGTACAGCAGAGCCGTCAATGTCGAGCATGCACAGCAAAGGCAGCACAACGGTGTCGTGACCAAAGCGCAGCGATACCTGCTTCTGTGTAACGGTATCAGCTGTCTCAATGATGTTCTGCAACAGATATTTCTGGTTCCAAGGCTGCTTGCCGTCTGTCTGTGGGGCGTTGCTATACATCAGATACCAGTAGAGGTTATTGCTAATCCAAAGGCTGTGCAGTTCTTCGGGTGTAAACAGGTCAAGCAGCATGGTGTCGCCGTCGTGGCTCTGCATGTTCAGGGCTATGTCTGCAATCTTGCTCATCAGCGAACCTGTGGTAACGTTCAGATACACCCAGTGCTGGTCGTTGAACAGTGTCTGCATCAGCCTTTCGGGATGCTTCACACTGTCGCTCATGGCCGACTGCTTCTGCATGGCACGCATCAGGTTTCTGTTGGGCATGCCACCGCCAGGGGCACCGCCTCGTGATGATGGTGTTGTCGAGTGGTTCATATAGTGCATGTCGGCCTTGCTGGCATCGTTATAGATTTGTGCCGAAGGATTGGCTGCCTGCAGCTCTTCACACTCTGCCATCATCGAGATAATAGCACGGATGGAGGTTGTGGAAACCGAGTGGATAGGCAAGTTCGGTGTCTTGAAAATCTCGGGGAAGTTCTGTGCCATACGTTTGGCAATACCGTGATGCTGACGCTGGCCAACAGCTGTCAGGTCGCCCAAGCGGTCTCTGGTGGTTCTCTGCATCGAGTCGAGCTTGGCCAGTACCTTCTCGCCAAGAGGTGTCAGCTTGCCAGCCATCCTTGCCTTTTGCAGCGTCTGTACGGGCTGGGCGTAATCGCTCTCTTCCAGCAGGTAGCGGGCACCGTGGCGCCCATAGTGCGACAGATAGTAAGGTTCATAGCCCTTAGGCGCAGGTGTCAGCGGGGTGCGTGTCAGACGGTCGTAATCCGCCATGTTGCCTGCTGCTAAAAATTTGTCGGCAGCAATCTCTTCGAGTGCTGTCTTACCTGAAAAACGTTGTACTTGTGCCGATGCGGCCACTGAACATGCCAATAATAGGCAGCTGATAATTTTTTTCATTGTTGTTAGAATTACGTTGTGATTGTGTTGAATAATGTTGTGTTGTCAATAATATTGCATGGTGCAACAGTGCAGGGAACCGTGCTGCTTGATGACCGCCCTGCAGTTGATGCCTACAATTTCCCTGTCAGGGAAAGCCTCGCCAATGATGCGCATCGCTTCAGCATCGAGGTCGGGTTGTGCGTAGGTGGGCACCAGTACGGCACCATTGATGACCAGATAGTTGGCATAAGTGGCAGGCAGACGGTCGTCGCCATCATAGATGGGGCGGGGCAGGGGCAGTTTCAGCAATCGATAGGGACGTCCGTCCAAAGTTCGTAATGCCTGTAGTTCCTTTTCCATTTCTGCCAGGTCGGGATGGTCTTCATCACCCCCCGTATATAATAAGGTGTCGTTGGGACAGATGCGCACCAAGGTATCAATATGTCCGTCGGTATCGTCGCCAATGAGTGAGCCGTGGTTCAGCCAGACAATGCGTTCGGCACCTAAACAGGCCTTCAGCTTGTCCTCAATGTCCTGTTGGGTTAAAGGCTGATTGCGATGAGGAGCCATCAGACAGCAGCTGGTCGTGAAGATGGTACCCTTGCCGTCACTCTCTATCGAGCCACCTTCCAGCACGAAGTCCAGATGGTCTTCATAGGTACCCTTCACCAGTCCTTGCTCGAAGAGGTGGCGGTTAATCTGATTATCGAGCGTAGCCTCGAATTTCTCGCCCCAACCGTTGAATTTGAAGTCTAACAGCAACAACTCGCGCCCCTCGCCCTGGGCAGAGAGGCTTTCCACGGTAATGAACCCATGGTCGCGTGCCCATGTGTCGTTAGAAGTGAAAGACGAGAGATGAGCGGTGAGCGGTGAGAGATTGGATTGAAGCCCTTTGGGCGCGACAATCAGCAAATCTTCACGCTTCTTGATTTCACGTGCCATCTCTTCATAGACAGCCGTGATTTCGGGTAGGATGGGGGCCCAGTCCGTATCTTTATGGGGCCACGTCAGCTGAACGCAACGCTGGTGTTCCCACTCCGCAGGCATGCGTCTGTTATGCTCTTTCATAATCGTTAATCGTTTTTCGTTTGCAAAATTAGCAAATAAATATGAATCTGACATACCCCAATCCATTTTTTTTCAACCCTACTTCCCATTTTCCCCATTTCTCAGCCCTCAAACATCATCCCTCAGACATCATCCATCATCCATCAAACATCATGCTTTATTAACCGCAGATTACGCTCTTTTTATTAACCGCAGATTACGCAGATTTCTCTGACCTAAAGGTGCAGAGTGTGGCGTTGCATTCACAGATTTTTTATTTATAGGTGCAGGGTGTGGCGCAGCTATAATCTGTATAATCTGCGGAATCTGCGGTTAATTCTACCTGCGGTTAATTAAGACGCAAAAAAAAATTCCCACATTTCATATAGAATGTGGGGATTTCTTCGTACTTTTGCACGAGTTTACGAGTGCAAAAGTTAAATGTTTATGAAGAAAGAATTATTGATAGGTGTGTTGACGCTGCTGATGCTTGCTTCTTGTGGCGGTAGCAAAAGTAAGGTTGCAGTAGGCACGTTCGACGAGAGCCATCTCTCCAATGGTGAGCAAATGATTCTGGCAGCGTTGCACGACTACGATTTCAAGCGCGTGACGCTACTCGCCGACAGTTTGGTGAAGACTGGCGACATCTCGGCAGTGGCCGCCGACTACTACCGTGGCGGAGCCGCCGTCCACAAGGGCTTGATGAGAGAGGGGCGGCAATATCTCAGAAGAGCTACCGCCGACAGCGTGCCCGATGCTTCCGACATGCGGCTATACCTGCGGGCGAGGAGCCTGCTGGCACGTGTGTTGACGACGGAAGGCGACTTTGAGAATGCCCTGAGCGAAGCCCTGCCCACACTGACAATGATGGACTCTCTGGGCAACAATGACTTCGGCGATATGACACAACTGCTGATTGTTGTCGGCGAATGTCAGCAGAACCTGCACATGCACGCCGAGGCCGCCGCCCACTTCGAAAAGGCATACATGCTGTTGCAGGAGTGGATGAAGGCTGACAGTGCGGGAACGGACGGCCCCAGATGCATTATCCGGATTGACAACATCTCTTCCAGTTATATCAACACTTCAGAGTATGCCCAGGCCAAGATGTGGCTCGAAAGGGAAGACTCTGCACTGGCTGTTTATAAGACGAAGCCTGACGTCGTGGAGAAGCAGGCTGACATGTTGAGAGGTTCCATCTCGCTCGACCTGGCCGAAGTTTGCCAGCAGTTAGGCCAGAGCAAAGAGGCAGCACGTCACTATGCCAGGCATCGCAAAACCATCTTCTCCAGTTACAACCTGTCGCGCATCAATGCCTGCGACTATCTGATGGCAGCGGGCCACTATCAAGAAGCAGCCACGAACTATGAGGCTCTGGACCAGATGTTTGAGAAGCGCGACTACGAGTTGTCGCTGGATAACATCGGTCAGTACCTCCTACCGAAAATGAAGGCCAACGTGCTGGCCGGCCGCAAGGACACGGCTATCGCCGTGGGTATGAAGATCGTAGAATGTTTCGACTCGGCACTCTCCAGCCAGAAACAGAACGCAGCCGCAGAGTTGGCTACCGTTTACGACACACATGGCAAGGAGCGCCAGATTGCCGAACAGCAGATACGTCTGTCGAGAGCGCGAGTGCTGGCACTTGTCGTGTCCATCATCACCCTCACCGTGTTTTTCGTCATCTTCACCATCATCCGCCACCGTGCTGCCAAGCGTCTGGCCAAGGTCACTGCTGCTAAGGAGCGCATGGAGGGCGAGTTGAGTATTGCACGCGACATCCAGATGTCGATGGTGCCCAGCACGTTCCCAGAAATAGAGGGGTTCGACATGTACGCCTCGATGACGCCTGCTAAGGAAGTCGGTGGCGACCTGTATGGCTATCTACAGGCCGATGACAGGCTATACTTTGCCGTCGGCGATGTCAGCGGCAAGGGCGTACCGGCCTCCCTCTTCATGTCGCAGGCCACCCGCCTGTTCCTGACACTGGCCAAGCAGGGCATGATGCCCGCTGAGATGTGTACACACATCAATAGCGCGCTTTCGGGTGCCGACAATGAGAATGCCATGTTCGTCACCATGTTCGTTGGCCTTCTGAACCTGAAGACGGGTCATCTCGACTTCTGCAATGCCGGTCACAATGCCCCAGTCATCGGTGGCGGTGAACATAATGGTGACTTCCTCAACATGCTGCCCAATGCCCCCATCGGACTCTGGCCCGAACTCGAGTATGAGGGGGAGGAGATAGACAGCATCAAGGGGCGGCCACTCTTCATCTATACCGACGGGCTGAACGAGGCAGAGAACGACCGCCAGGAGCAATATGGCGACGACCGGCTGCTCGACATCCTGCGTCATACAGACTTCAGCAGTGCCCGTCATGTTATCGAGAGGCTGGCCGAAGACGTAGAGAAGCACTGCAACGGGGCCGAGCCTAATGACGACCTAACCATGATGTGCATGAAATTAACCTGAAAAGGCACAGTCTTGTTTTCGGACGGTATTGGATTATTGGCACTCGGAAGAAAAAACAAAGGAGTTTGTTTTGTTCTTCTCTCGTTTTTTTGTAACTTTGCACACTGAAATATGATGTTGGAACTACATAACGTTACAATAGGCCAGCAGATACGCGGATTGTCGGCGACAGTCAACGAAGGTAATGTGCTGAGCATCATGGGTTCACAGGGCAAAGGTAAGACTACGCTTCTGAGGGCCCTGATGGGTTTTCTGCCTATTGACGAGGGTCACATCAGTATTGACGGAGAACTGTTGACGCCGTTGTCCGCTCCCTGGTTTCGTAAGCGGATGGCCTATGTGCCCCAGCATTTGGTAGTGCCAGAGGGGTATGAAGATGTGCCGACAGGCTACATGCGACTGTTGGAGCATGCCGTACATGTGGGCAAGCAACTCTTAATCATCGACGAACCCGGCGAGGCGTTGAGCGACGAAGACGCGGAACGTGCGGCACGCCTGATTCTTGAGGCCGCAGAGCGAGGTGCTACCGTGGTGACTGTAAACATGCGTATAACCCAAAACCAAGTGCAGTTATGAAGACGGTATACCTTATTATATTATTAGCACTGGTGGGTTGGAAGGGTTATCATGCCTGGCTCCGCGGACGTAAATCGTGGACGCAGGACATGCAGCAGTACCAGTCGTTGTGGGAATACCTGCTGGCTAACGGTGCTACGTTGCAGGAGGCTCGTAAACCCTTCATCAAACGGGCTCTGAGCAGGGCTTTCGTGCCTATGATGAAGCAATGGCGCCTATGGGCTGTTGTTGCCGTTGTTGGCATATTGATATGGATTATTTTTTAACTTAAAGCAATACACACAAGAGATATGATTCAGACAGTAGTAAAAAGAGACGGACGCATCGTTGGATTCAACGAGCAGAAGATTATGGCTGCTATTCGCAAGGCCATGATGCACACGGATAAGGGCGAAGATGAACGCCTGTTGTATCAGATTACCGACCACATTGCCCAGCGTGGCGACAGTCAGATGACGGTGGAGCAGATTCAGGACTTGGTAGAACTGGAACTGATGAAGTCGAGTCGCAAAGATGTGGCCCAGAAATATATCGCCTATCGCAACCAGCGTTCGATTGCCCGTAAGGCTAAGACACGCGACGTGTTCCTGGATATCGTGAACATCAAGAGCAATGACGTGACGCGCGAGAATGCCAATATGAATGCAGATACCCCTGCTGGTATGATGATGAAGTTTGCTTCGGAGACGACCAAACCTTTCGTGGACGACTATCTGTTGTCGAGCGAGAGCCGTGATGCCGTAGAGCATAACTATCTGCACATCCACGACAAGGACTATTATCCCACGAAGTCGCTGACTTGTGTGCAGCATCCGTTGGACAATATCCTGAATGGTGGTTTCGTGGCTGGTCATGGGGCTTCGCGTCCCGCTAAGCGTATTGAGACGGCTTCTGTATTGGCTTGTATCTCGATGGAGTGTTGCCAGAACGAGATGCACGGTGGTCAGGCTATTCCTGCCTTCGATTTCTATCTGGCGCCTTACGTGCGTCTGACCTATATCGAGGAACTGAAGGCATTAGAAGACCTGAATGGCGAAAGCTATAAGGACTTGTATGACGAACCACTGATGGACTATATCAAAAAGCCGTTGGATGGTCTGCAGGGTAAGGAACGTGCTCAGCAGCATGCCATCAACAAGACGGTAGGTCGTGTGCATCAGGCTATGGAGGCTTTCATCCACAATATGAACACCATCCATTCGCGTGGTGGTAACCAAGTGGTGTTCTCCAGTATCAACTATGGTACGGATACGAGTGCAGAAGGTCGTTGCATCATGCGCGAAATCCTGCTTTCCACTTACGAAGGTGTGGGTAATGGCGAAACAGCTATCTTCCCCATCCAGATTTGGAAGAAAAAGCGTGGCGTGAACTATCTGCCAGAAGACCGTAACTTTGACCTCTATCAGTTGGCTTGTAAGGTGACGGCCCGCAGGTTCTTCCCCAACTTCCTGAATTTGGATGCTACCTATAATCAGGATGCTGAATGGCGTGCTGACGATCCCAAACGCTACATCCATGAGGTGGCAACGATGGGCTGTCGTACCCGAGTGTTCGAGAACCGCTTTGGACCTCGCACTTCTATTGGACGAGGCAACCTGTCGTTTACGACGATAAATATCGTGAAACTCGCCATCGAATGTATGGAGGAAAAAGACCAGCAGAAGCGCATCGACATGTTCTTTGCCAAGCTGGACAATATGCTGGAGGTGGCTGCCAAGCAGTTGGACGACCGTTACCAGTTCCAGAAGACGGCTTTTGCCAAGCAGTTCCCATTGCTGATGAAGAGCCTGTGGATTGGTGCCGACAAGTTAGGACCAACAGATACCATTGAGAGTGTCATCAACCAGGGCACGTTAGGTATCGGTTTCATTGGATTGGCAGAATGTCTGGTGGCATTGGTAGGCAAGCATCATGGCGAGAGCGAGGAGGCCCAGGAACTGGGATTGAAGATAGTGAGCTATATGCGCCAGCGTGTGAACGATTTCTGCGAACGCTATCATCATAACTATTCGGTGTTGGCAACACCTGCCGAGGGTCTGAGCGGCAAGTTCACCAAAAAGGACCGCAAGCAGTTTGGTGTGATTCCTGGTGTGACGGATCGTGACTACTATACCAATTCAAACCACGTTCCCGTCTATTATAAATGTAGTGCACGCCATAAGGCTGAAATCGAGGCACCCTATCATGAGATGACACGGGGCGGTCACATCTTTTACGTTGAGATTGACGGTGATGCAACGCACAATCCGCAGGTCATTATGAGTGTGGTGGATATGATGGACCAGTTGAATATGGGCTATGGCTCCGTGAACCACAACCGTAACCGCTGCATGGACTGTGGCTATGAGAATGCTGACGACCATCTGGAAAAGTGTCCGAAGTGTGGTAGCACCAACATCGACAAGTTGCAGCGTATCACGGGTTATCTGGTTGGTACGACAGATCGCTGGAACAGTGGTAAACTGGCAGAGCTGAACGATCGTGTGACACACATCGATCATGGCTCTCAGGATTTGTTTGGCGAATGATTCGCGTGCTTGACATCATAGAAGATACCATGGTGGATGGCCCTGGTTTCAGGACATCCATCTATTGTGCCGGATGTCGTCATGCGTGCAAAGGCTGCCATAACCCGCAGTCTTGGGACTTTAAAGGAGGCAGGGAGATGACCACGCAGGAACTGATGAAGATTATCGTGGCTGACCCATACGCCAACGTAACATTCTCGGGTGGCGACCCGATGTATCAGTGCGACGGTTTTGCTGAACTGGCACGAGCCATACATGCGCAGACCAACAAGGATATCTGGTGCTATACGGGTTTTACCTACGAGACACTGATTACACGGGCACAGCGTGAGCTGCTTTATGAACTCGACGTATTGGTGGACGGCCCCTATATCGAAAGCTTGCGCGACCCCGATTTGCTGTTTCGCGGTTCCAGCAACCAGCGAATCATTGACGTGCAGAAAACGCTCTATGCGGGTGAAGTGGTGCTGTGGGAACCAGACATTAGGGTAATAAATAATTGAGAATGGATAATTGATAATTGAGTATGAAGAAATATATCCTTGATTTGACGGTAAGAACCGTAGAACGTATCAGCCCTAAGCATGTGTTGATACGACTTACGGACGACAAGCCTTTGCCTGAGATGCTTCCTGGCCAGTTTGTGGAGGTACGTGTGGATGGTTCATCAGCAACCTTCCTGCGTCGTCCTATTTCTATCAATTTCGTAGATCGTGAACACAACGAACTATGGTTGATGGTGGCAATGGTAGGCGACGGCACACGACGACTGGGGGAACTGAAAGCTGGCGACAAGCTGAATTGTGTGTTGCCATTGGGTAATGGATTCACGTTTAACAGCGCTGGCATCGCTTTGCACAAGGCGTTGCTCGTTGGTGGTGGTGTAGGTGTGGCTCCGCTGTTGTACTTAGGGGCGCAGATGAAAAAACAAGGTATGGAGCCAACGTTCCTCTTGGGTGCCAGAACAGCCGGCGATCTGCTGATGTTGGACAAATTTAAGAAGTACGGGCGCGTATGCGTGACGACAGAGGACGGCTCTGAGGGCGAGAAGGGGTTTGTGACCAATCACTCGTTGTTGCAACAGGAGCGTTTCGATATGATTTATACCTGTGGTCCTACACCGATGATGAAGGCCGTGGCTCGTTACGCCAAGGAAAAAGACATTGAGTGCGAAGCATCATTGGAGAATCTGATGGCTTGTGGCTTGGGTGCCTGTCTCTGTTGCGTAGAGAAGACCACTGAGGGAAACCTCTGTGTTTGTAAGGATGGACCTGTATTTAATATCCAAAGACTACTTTGGGATTGAGAAAATGAGATAATGAGAAATTGAGAAGATGAGTAATTTACAAGTTAATATAGGCGCATTGTCGCTGAAGAATCCTGTGATGACAGCCTCTGGCACCTTTGGCTACGGCTTGGAGTTTGCTGACTTTATGCCTTTGGACGGTATTGGTGGCATCATCGTGAAAGGAACAACGCTGAAACCTCGTGAGGGTAACGACTATCCGCGTATGGCAGAAACAGCCAGTGGCATGCTGAACTGCGTAGGTCTGCAGAACAAGGGCGTCGACTACTTCTGTGAACATATCTATCCGCAAATCAAGGATATCGATACCAACATGATTGTGAATGTTAGCGGTTCGTCGCCTGAGGACTATGCTGAGTGTGCAGCACGTATTGACGCGTTGGCTCATATTCCTGCCATCGAACTGAATATCTCGTGTCCGAATGTGAAGGATGGCGGTATGGCTTTTGGCGTGACGTGTGCTGGTGCTTCAAGTGTCGTAAAAGCTGTTCGTCAGGCCTATCATAAGACACTGATTGTCAAGCTGTCGCCCAATGTGACGGATATCACAGAGATAGCCCGTGCCGTTGAGGCTGAAGGGGCTGACAGCGTATCGCTCATCAATACGCTGATGGGTATGGCTGTTGATATTGAGAAACGCAAGAAAGTACTGTCTATTGGTACAGGTGGACTCTCAGGTCCCGCAGTGAAGCCCGTAGCGTTGCGTATGGTTTATCAGGTGGCAAAGGCTGTGAAGATTCCTGTTGTAGGTTTAGGTGGTATCTCGACGGCAAAGGATGCCATTGAGTTCTTGATGTGTGGCGCAACAGCCATCGAAATCGGTACTGCCAACTTCCTGGATCCTGCCATCAGCATCAAGGTACGCGATGGTATCAACGACTGGCTTGACAGTCATGGCGTCCATGACATCCACGACATCATCGGATGCCTTGATGTCTGAAATTTAATGTTTAATTTTTAATTTTAAATTATTAAAGCGGCAGAGTGACCACAAAGCGGGCACCTGGACCTTGATAGCTCTTGTCGAGTACGACGTTACCTTCCAATCGCCTGCACAGGGCACGACACAGCGGCAAACCAAGTCCCAGTCCTTTCTTGAAGTCGTCGAGCTTGACGAAACGCTCGAAGATGTGCTCCTCTTCGCCTTCAGGAATACCAGTTCCTGTATCTTCTATATTGATGGTCAGCACCTTGTTGGCAACACTGGTACTGACAGTGATACTGCCTTCAGGGGTGTTCTTGATGGCATTGTCTATCAGTGTATTGATGATACGTCGCAACAGCACTTCGCTGGTCATGAGTTCATAATCTGAAGCCAGCGAACTGTGATAATTCATTTGCAGATTATTGCCTGTATGCTTTTGAAGTTTGTGCATCTCGTCACCTATCAGTCGGTGCAATTGTACCTTGTCTTTCTTTTCGGCAATGACTCCTGTCTCCGTCGATGAGAGTTCTAACGTTTCGTTGACCAGTGAAGTGATGTCATTCGTGTTTTTCATCATGGTTTGCGATATATCCTTTCGTTCACTGGCAGACAGGTCGAAATCGGGTGATGATAACACTTGTGCATAGCCATTGATGATGTTCAGTGGCGTACGAATCTCGTGACTGATATTCTGAATAAAGGCTGCTTTCATCTTGTCAGACTCCAGCGCATGCTGGTAGGCACGCTCTAATTGCTTCATGTGGCGACGACGGCTGTTATAGATGTAAGACATTGCCAACAGCAAAAGAATGAGCAGAACGATGGTGGCCAACAGACCGAAGATGAAGTAGCGTGATGCCTTACGGGCAGCCTCATGGACCTTCATTTCATTCTGAATGCCCTGCATACTATTGCTTAGGATGATGGTGTTGATAGAGTCGGAAGCCTTATTCTCTAATTTCAGGTATTCGTAAGCCTTCTGCCAGAGACCCGCGCGTTCATAAATCTTAATAATGGCTTCATAGCCTTCTGTTGGGGTCAAATCCTTCAATGCCATGTTGATGGCCTCGTCAATACGGCCTTGTCCTGCTGTGTAATACACTTCAAGTTCACGACCATGCACTGACGAGAACCCTTTCGCTTTCCCCTCTTTATAAGCCAAGTAGCCTTCATTGAACTTCTCCATGTCCCCAAGACTATAGTACAACAGGGTGCGTCGCGTCTCGATATCGAAAAGACGTTGTGGCGAGTCGGCTATCTCAGCAGCCTTGTCGATAAGCTTCATGGCTTCATCCGTATTGTTCAGGCTCATCTCTACATTGACAAGATTAATGTAGATGGCAGGCATACTTTCTTGATAGCCTGACTTTTCCAGACGGTGTATGACCTCCCAGAAGCATTCCTTGGCATTTTCCCGATTGCCGCTGTAGTTGTAGATGTGTCCCATCATGTTGTAGGCCATATACATCTCCTTGTCGAGTTTACGCTGAAGGAGTTCCTGAGAGAGGGTAGTGGCGAGCTTGTAGGCTTCGATGACGCTCTGCTGGTTCAGCAGAAATACTATCTCGTTGCAACGCTGGGTGTAATAGGCGTGCAAATCGTTCTTCTCAAGCAAATAATTCTGCAGATTCTTGACGTGACGAAAGAATCGTGCACTGTCACCATCATTAAAGGCATGGAGCATGGAATCGCGTAACGTCAGGTGTTCAGGCGTCTCTTTATAGTCGTCAGCTGCATGTATGTTGATGACGCTCAACAACATGAGAACTACTCCAAATAGTAATCTAATATTTATATTCATCAATTATTGGCATTATTGGTTAGTGCAAAGGTACGAAACAATTTTGTTTCTTCCAAATTTTTGTGAAGAAAAAGAGCTATTTCTTTTGTTATTTGCCATTCTTTTTGTAATTTTGCAGCCTGTTAGGGATAAACAATATAATATTTAAGGTAAAAGAAACAGTATGGGTGGCTTTTTTGGCACTATCTCCAAACAAGATTGCGTAAACGATTTGTTTTACGGAACTGACTACAACTCGCACTTAGGTACAAAACGCGCCGGTATGGTAACCTTCGATGAGAAGAGTGGCTTCCACCGCTCAATCCACTCGTTGGAACGCGCCTATTTCCGTTCTCGTTTTGAGGATGAATTAGACTCGTTTAAAGGCCACCAGGGCTTGGGTGTCATCAGTGATACCGACCCTCAGCCCATCATCGTCAATTCGCATTTAGGGCGCTATGCTGTAGTGACAGTGGCAAAAATCAACAACCTACGTGAAATAGCAGAAGAACTGTTGCAACAGCGCATGCACTTCAGCGAGATGTCAGCCAACAACATCAACCAGACGGAATTGGTGGCCCTGCTCATCAATATGGGCGACACATTTGTGGAGGGCATCAACAAGGTGTATCGTAAGATTCAGGGTTCTTGCTCGATGCTGATTCTCACTGAAGACGGTATCATTGCTGCTCGCGACTTCTTAGGTCGCACACCCGTTGTGATTGGTAAGAAAAAGCTGCACCGATTGTCGCCCATTGGTACAGACGAACTGTTGGAAGCCTATGCCGTTTCCAGTGAGACAACCAGTTTCCCCAACCTCGACTATAAAGTAGTACGCGACTTGGGTCCTGGTGAGATTGTTCATATCAAAGCTGATGGCGTACAAGTCTTGCAAAAGCCCTTCACACGCTGTCAGATTTGTTCGTTCCTGTGGGTTTACTATGGTTTCCCTGCCAGCGACTACGAGGGCATCAATACTGAGTTTGTTCGTGAGAAGAATGGTCGTCTGTTAGGCGAGAAAGACAATGATGTCACACCCGACCTTGTTTGTGGTATTCCTGATTCTGGTGTGGGTATGGCCTTAGGCTATTCGCATGGTAAGAAGATACCCTACAAGCGTGCCGTACTGAAATATACGCCCACATGGCCCCGTTCGTTTACCCCTGGTAACCAGAACCGTCGTGACTTGGTGGCTAAGATGAAGCTGATTCCAAACCCTGCTATTCTGAAGGATCAGCGCATTGTGTTCTGCGACGACTCTATTGTGCGTGGTACGCAGCTTCGTGACAACGTTCGTACGTTCTTCGATAACGGCGCCAAGGAGGTGCATGTACGAATCTCTTGTCCCCCGTTGGTTTATGGTTGTCCGTTTATTGGTTTCACATCTTCGAAGAGCGACTTGGAACTCATCACACGTCGTATCATTAAGGATATTGAGGGCGATGAGAACAAGAATCTGGAGGCATACGCCAAGACGGGCTCGCCAGAGTATCAGCGCATGGTAAACGAGATTGCCCGTCGTTTGGGTCTGACCAGTGTTAAATTTGCTACTATCGAGGACTTGATAGAGTCAATTGGTCTGCCTAAGGAACGCGTCTGCACCCACTGTTTCGATGGTAGTTCATACTGCCACGAGCATGATAACGACTAAAAAAGCATAAAAAAAACCGCGAAATTTGTATATTTCGTGGTTTTTATTTAATTTTGCAGTCTGAAATAACATTTTAGAAGCGTGAAAATAAAGCAAGTGCTGAGCGCCCTTGAACAGTTCGCGCCTCTGCCCTTGCAGGAAAGCTGGGATAATGCTGGCCTGCAATTGGGACTGACGGAGGCGGAGGTTTCAGGGGCATTATTGTGTCTGGACGTCAACGAAGCCATCATTGACGAAGCCATTCGTAAGGGGTGTAATCTCATTGTGAGCCACCATCCTTTGCTGTTTCGTGGCTTGAAGCAGATTAGTGGTGCTGACTATGTGCAGCGCTGTGTCATTAAGGCCATCAAGCACGATATCGTCATCATCTCGATGCATACCAATATGGACAATGCACACAATGGCGTGAACTTCAAGATAGCTGAGCGACTGGGTGCTACTGTCCTCAACGGTTCTTTGACCGATGGTCAAAGTGTGGCGTTGCAATCTGCCGCTGATACTGAAAAGGTGCCTTTGGTACTTGCAGAACTGCCGAGTCCCATGGATGCACGCGCCTTTATTGGACTGGTAAAAAAACAGTTCCACTGTGAGTGTGCCCAGTGCAACGAATTGTTGGAGCGACCTATCTGCAAGGTGGCTATTTGTGGCGGAGCAGGCGATTTCCTGTTGCCTGACGCTATCAGTCAGGGTGCCGATGCCTTTATCACTGGCGAGATGCACTATCATCAGTACTTTGGTACGGAACAGCAGATTCAAATCTGCGTTATCGGGCATTATCAGAGTGAGCAGTTTACCAGCGAAATCTTCCGCGACATTATCCAGAAGGAGTGTCCTGGCGTCAAGACCTGTATTGCAGAGACGAACACGAATCCAATCGTCTATATTTAATCGAAATATTGAAATAACGAAATATCGTATCATTAATAAAGAAGAATTATGGCAAAGAAAGATCCTACAGACATGCCAGTTGAGGAGCGCCTGAAGACCCTCTATCAACTGCAGACTACGCTCTCAGGCATCGACGAGAAGCGTGCATTGCGAGGCGAACTGCCTCTGGAAGTACAGGACCTCGAAGACGAAATCGAGGGACTTACCACTCGTATTGAGAAGATTCAGAACGAGATTAACGAGTACGAGCAGGCTGTTACCATGAAGAAGGGTGAGATTGAGACAGCCAAGGCCAGCGTAGAGCGTTATAAGACTCAGCTGAACGATGTGAAGAACAATCGTGAGTACGATACTCTTTCGAAGGAGATAGAGTTCCAGTCATTGGAAATCGAGCTCTGCAACAAGAAGATCAAGGAGGCTACCTATAAGATTGAGGAGAAGAAAGTTGAACTGGCTCAGAATCAGGAGGTTGTTGATGATCGTCGTCAGGCTCTCGATCTGAAGAAGAGCGAGCTCGATGAGATTATGGAAGAGACCCGTGCAGAGGAAGAGAAGCTGAAGGCTAAGGTAAAGGACCTGGAGGCTAAGATTGAGCCCCGTCTGCTTACTTCGTTCAAACGCATCCGTAAGAATGCCCGCAACGGCTTGGGTATCGTTTATGTGCAGCGTGATGCCTGTGGTGGTTGCTTTAATAAGATTCCGCCCCAGCGCCAGTTGGATATTAAGATGCACAAGAAGGTCATCGTTTGCGAGTATTGCGGTCGTATCCTCATCGATCCAGAGTTGGCAGGTGTCAAGATTGACAAGGTCACAGGTTCCGAGGAGAAGAAGACACGTAAGCGTGCTATCCGCAAGACTGTGAAGAAGGATGATATTGACGGTGATGTAGAGGTAAAGGTACCCGAAATCCGCGACGCCTCTTATCTGGAGTAATAACAGTTAACGTTTATTGTTTAACGTTTATTGTTTAACGTTTATTGGTTATTGTTTAACGTTTATTGTTTAATGTTACAATAGTCAGGAATCTCCTCTAGAAATTGGTACGTTTGGTGTTCATAATCCATCTTGCAGCAGTAGTGTTGCAAGCCGTTTGAAACCACCAGATAGTCCACGTGAAGTAGGAGGTTATAGACTGAAATTTGACGGAACACCCGCTGTGTCACTGATACAGTGGGTGCTTTGTATTCTATAATCATCTGCGGTTGCGCGTCCTTATTATATAATATGGAATCGCAACGCAATGTCTTCTCGCCACATTTCATGGCTATCTCATTGCCCAACAGACCCTGTGGATAGCCTTTATGTTCCACCAGCCAATGCGTAAAATGCTGGCGCACCCATTCCTCAGGCGTCAGTGCCACATAGCGTCTGCGCAAAAAATCCAGTATTTCTGGCTTTTCGCGCGTTCCTCGCAGTTTGACGTCGTATGCTGGTAGATTCAATTCATTCATTTCGGCTACAAATTTACGAAATAATTATGAAATGCCACAATTATTTTGTAAATTTGCACCATGAACAGACATTTACTTACTTTGACAATGGCCGTACTCTTCGGCTCACTTATCTCTGTAGCTCAGACTTCC
>JAEEGK010008250.1_pt1 | contig 24621 bp, 14 predicted proteins | sample 8958771 | NCBI WGS metagenome assembly JAEEGK01 (sample SAMN16246547, study PRJNA631951) | gut metagenome | biome: gut microbiome; feature: rumen; material: SC-attached | host: Bos | place: Iran: Karaj | collected 2018-10
ATCCCCAATCCCCAATCCCCATTAATGTTTAAAAATATTAAAAAATTAATAATTAAAATTAAAAACAATTTTTTTAATAATAATTATAACTTTAAATTAAAATATAATATAATATTAAAAATTAAATGAATATTACTCGATTATTTATACAAAAAAACCATAAAAAAATTAATATATTAAATATCATATAGAATGAATAGAATAATCCTTACTTTCATTTTCTTCTTTAATTTCATTTTCTTCTTTAATCTCATTTTCTTTCAAATGTAAAATCTCTTTTAAATTTCCTACAAATTTTCCATCTTTAAAATTGGCATCAATAGTAATATTTCCAATTGTTAATTTTCCTTTTCCATTAGGTTTCCCATTACCAAAAGGGCCTTCAAAAATTTTCCCATCAGCCCATTTAAAAATACCATAACCTTCTTTAATATTATTAACATAATCTCCATTATATTCACCTCCTTCTGGCCATTTATAAATTCCTTTTCCATCCATTTTTCCATTTAAAAAATAACCTTTATATGTATGTTTATTTGACCAAGTATAAAAACCAAACCCAGTTATTTCATCATTTAAAAATTCACCTATGTAATTATCTTCTATTTTCTTATATATAATTTTCCCTTGACCATTCTTTTTATTATTTTTATATTTACCTTCATATATAAATTCTTCTGTTTCTTCTTTTCCAAAACCTTCTTTTTTAAAATTTATAAAATCACCTACATAAAATGAATATTGAAGAGATTCTTTTGTATTATTATATGAAAGTCCTTTTCCAGTTAATATTGATTTTATAAAATTTCCTTCATAGCAAATTCCATTTTTATCTATAAATCTTCCCCAACCATTTAATTCATTTTTTATAAAAATACCTTCATATTTTTCATTTAATTCTGAATATAATTCACCATATCCATTAAATTCATAATTGTAGTTTACTTCTCCTATATATAAATATTTTACTTTGTTTTTTTTTCGAAGTAGACATTTACTTTTTAATGTATATTCATTTTTTATTTTATATTCTGGTATTGGTATTGTTTCTGATGGGAAATATTTTTTGTAATTTTCAGTCGAGAAATTTTCATTATAATTAGAATTTAAGTCTTTTATATTTTGAGTTATAAATTTATTTTTATTATAATCAATTATATAATTTTCTTCCTCAATTAATTCATCTTTTAAAGTTGGATATTTATTTTTTCTAAAACTAAATCCTCTGAATATACTTTGAATAAATAATTCCTTACTATTTTTATTTAGTAATTTATCAATTATTCCATTAAATAATTTTAATTTTTTTTGTTTATTATTTTCATGTATAATATTAGTTTCAAATGAATTATTATTTGGTTGATAATTAGATGTTATTGTATCTTCATTTTGCATTTTTAAACAAGAACATTTTTCATAATTTTGACCCATTTTTTAATTTTTATTTTTTTAAAAAAAAATTTTTTATTTTACGAAGTTGTAATTAAAAAATAAAAAATTAAAATTATACATAATGAATGCAAGAGTCTTTAAATAAAAATAAGTTAAAAATTTATTATTAACTCATTAAATATCTTTTTACCCTTTTATTCATTTTTAAATTTTTTTTTGATATTTATAGTCCAATTTTTAACAGCTGAATATATATATATAAACTTTTCATTAACTAATTTAATTTCCATTATTAATTCATCAATTGTTGGTGCTTCTTTAAATTTAATAGTTTTAATAAAAGCATTTTTAAATTGATTAGAAAGATTTTTTCCAGCATTAATATCTAAAAAAGAATCACCAATACACATAATATTTGAAAGAAGATTTTGATCATATAAATCAACAATATCATTAAAAGTATTGATTTTCCACATATATGAATCATTAGGAAATTTATTTTCATATAATCCTCTTGCAGAAATTATTGTTATTTGAGATAATAAATCAATTAATGATGGGAAAAATTGTTTACAAGAATATTCTACCCATCCTGGTTCAGAATTTGTTATTATATATGTTTCTGCTTTGTTTATACTATTTTGGAGAATTTTTTTTACTTCATTTTCTAATTTTAAAAATTTATTGATATAAAATTGTGACATATGATTTTGATTTAAATAATTAATTTTTGCAATTTGAGAGGTGCAAAACAAAGTATCATCCCAATCAAAAATAATTAAAGAATTAAAAGAATTTTTTATAATTCTTTTATTCCAAATTTCATTTGTAATTAATTTTTCATAATAATTTAATCTTATTTTATTTACATTTTTAGGAATATTTAAAATTACTTTTTCTTTTTCTTTTTCTGTTTTTTCATAAAATATTAAATTTGTATTATTTAAAATACTTAAAGTTTCTGAATCATTTTTCTGTAAATTTTCTATTTGAGAGTCTATAGTTGAATCAGAATTTTTTATTGAATAATCTTTTTCAAGATTATTACTTTTATTTATAATTTCGGATTTTAAATTTAATATTGTTTCATATTCATTATCAATTGTATTAATCATAAATATTAAATATAGTTTTTTTTTCAAAATTACATTACCTTTATATTTAGAGAAACTTAGAAAAAATAATTAAATTTAAAAAAAATGAAAAAAAATTATAATAAAAATTTTTTAACTTTTCAAAATATTAAAAAAGTTAATAATTAATATCTAATAACAATATAAACAAAAAAAAAAAAAAATAAAATAAAATAAAATTACTTCTTAACACAAACTTCAACAACAACACAACTAATATCATCAACATTTTTTTTAGAATACTCTTTCCATTTCTTAACAGCTTCTTTAACAATACATTGAGAAGCTTCATCAGCATCACTACAATTAATAATAGTATTCATAACATGTTCATTACTCATATATTCCCAAACACCATCACTAGCAACAACAATAAATTTATCATCTTCCTTTAATTCATATCTAAATATATCAGGTTCACAACAAACACCAATTTCTTTTGATAAAAAATCTCCGAAACTTCTACTCATTGATAAACCTGGTCCTTTTGTATCATCTTTAAACCAAACACGATATGGTCCAATTTCCTTATTTTCATCATCATAATTTATTAATTTATGTATTGAACCACCTTTTTTTTCAATTCTATTTTTTTCTTCTTTATCTGTTGGTTTATGATCTTTTGTTAATTGAGAATAATTCCATGTTCCATTTTTATTTTTAGATATTAAAATTGCTCTTGAATCTCCTACATTTATACATGTTAATATTGTTGATTTTAATATTAGTGAACATATTGTTGAACCTGAATTTTGAATATCAAAGTCTTTTGAATATTTTAATAATTCATTATGAGAATTTAATATTGATTCTTTTATATTTGTTGATAATTCTGAAAAGTTGTTTTTTATTATTGATAATTCATTACAATTTATTTGTAATTTTGTATAAAAATATTTTATAATATCCATTTCTTTAACATTTTTATTCTCATCTGTTGATGATAAAAGTGATGATAAATAATTATTGAGACTTTTATTTTTTTTTGATAAGTAATTATCCATTTCATTATATAGAAAAAATGATTGAAATAATGTTGTAAATATTTGAGATACTTTATGACCTGATGGACCATGTCCATCACAAACACCAAAAAAATATAAGTCTTTTATTAAAAAGAAATTTTTAATTAAAAATACTGTGTCTTGATTTACATTTTCTGTTAATGATAATCCATGATTACCTTTTCTTGATAATTTTGAATATGATGTTATGTAATTTGGTATTTTTAAATTTATTATATCACATTTTCTTATTTCTTTTTCTTTTCCAAATTCTGATATTAATGTATTTATTAAAAATGGATTTACATTTCTTAAAAATAAAGAATTTGAAATATTTTTTGTTGAATTTATCACTCTTGAATAATCGATTTCATTATTATCATTAGCTCTTTCGGTTTTAAATGGTTCAATAAAAATATCTTTTTGTAAATTTTTTTTTTCATTTTCATTAAAATTTGAAGTTGTAATATGAGATTGTCTTCTATTATTTTTTGTACTTTTTGGTTGTTTATTTTCTGAAGATAAATTGTTATCTTTTATAATTGAAACTAAATTAGGTGTTACTACTCTTTTTCTTTGGACTGTTTTAGATGAAGAACTAAATGTAATATTTAAATGATTTTTAAAAATATTCTGAAAAGATAATGATAATAATTCCCATATTTTATTAAATTTATCAAATAAATCTTTTCTTTCTTGTATTATTTTTGAAGAAGTAGAATTAAATTCTTTATCTATTTTTATCTTATTTGTTTTTAATAATGATTCAAATGTAATTTTATATTTTGATTTTTCACTAATATATTCATCACTTTTTTCAAAACAATTAAAAATTAAATGATTAGATGAAATATTATACGTATCGGTATAATATAATAACACATCTTTTTGAAATATTAATTTCATTGAATGATAATTCATTAAATTTAAAAAAATAGATTTTAATTTTATACTTATACTATTTTCATTATTATATATTACATTATTTTTTGCTGAATAATATTCGTTTTTAAATTCATTAAATTTATTTCCTTTTTTTAATGGATATAAAATCTCTTTTATAAAATTATAAAAGATTACTAATTTTTCTTCTAATTTAAATTTAATAATACTATTAATATTATCATTTATAAATTGAAGATTTTCATCCAAATTTTTTAATAGAAAATTTGTATGAACTATATATGCAAATACTTTTCCCCTAATTTTATAATAAGGAAAGTTTGATTGATCAACTGAGTTAATTAAAGAATAAGATGAATTAAAATTACTCTCCGATGATCTTAAATTATATAATTTAAAATAACATAATCCATTATAATAATAACTTTCACATAATTTTTGATTATTATTTATTTTAATAGCTAAATCAAGACATTTACTAAAAATTTCTAATGCATTATTAAAGTTTTTTTTTTTCTTTATTTGTTCTTGACCTAAAGTAAAATTTTTAACATATTCTGAAGTAAATTTTTTCTCTTCTTCTTTTGAATACATTTAAATTTAATATATTAATTTATAAATAAATATTCAAAAACAAAAAAACGAAAATATATTAATATAAAAAAATAAAATAAATAAGATTAAATGAATTCAAATCAAGAATTAGCAGATTTATTAGGTTTAAGCAAAATTACAGATAATAATATATTAAATATATCACAACAAGAAGTAAATTTAGAATTTAATAGAAATCATGAAGATTTAATATTACCACCAATTAATCAAGATCCAAGAATCAAACATTCTGAAACAGAATATAAAAATGAAGAAAGTATTGATGAAAGTTTTAAAAAAAAATATAAAACAGAAAGAATAAGAAAAACAAAAACAAAAGATGATAAAATTAAAAACGATATAAAAAAACCAATTTTACAATCAGAAGACAAAAAATATTTAGATATAATAGCTGATTTAAAAAATCAAATTGAAACTGAAAAAAATAAATATTTAGAAGAATTTGAAAAATTAAACACAGAACTATTAAATAAAGAAAAAGACATTCAATTAATAATAGAAAATAATAATACATTACAAAATAATTTAACTGATCTTTCATCACAAGTAAAACAAACAATGATAAAAAAAGGAATTCCAATAGAAAAAGACACAGATGAACCAATAAAAATAGCATTAAAAGTAAAAGATAAAGAAATAAGAAATACACAAACTTTGGTAAAAGCACTTTCAAATGAAAATAAAGAAATGAGGAAAATATTAGATAAATATACTGATTCAAATACTAAAAGAGAATTATCAGACAAATTAATTGATATTGAGAGAGAAAATAATAAATTAAAAAATGAAGTTAAAACTTTAAAATTATTAAATAAACCTCATGAAACTTGTCCAAGAGAAAAAGAAAATTTAGAAAGAACATTAAAAAATTTAGTAAATGAATTACAAAATTGTAAAAATAGAGTTTTAGAAGAACAATTAGAATATAAAAAATTAGAAAAAAAATATTATAGTAATGGAAAAGATAATGAAGAACTTAAAAAAAAAGAAAAAAAACAACAACAAGATGAAAATTCAAGATATGAAATAAATAGAGAAGAAAGAATGCAAAAAATAAAAGATCAAGCAATTCAAAAAATTACTACATCAGGATATAAACTTTTATCTGATGAAGAAAAAGAAACATTAAAAAGGTTTTATGATGAAGAAAATGAGAATCAATTTGAGATTTTAATGAAAAAAATAAATGAATTAGAAAAATATAGATTAAATATTGATACAGAATCGATTCAAAAAATAAAAAAACAACAAAATGAATTAAATGAATTAAATGAACAATTAAAATATATGGATTTACTTAATAATGATAAAGAAACTCAAATTCGTTATTTAGAAGCACAAATTAATGAATTTAAAAATAATAAAAAAGCTTTACAACAAAAAATAAATTCTATTACTAAAGATTTAGAATTTTCAAAAGCAAAAGAAAGACAAAAAGATAAAGAAAATGATATTTTAATTCAACAAGTTTCTACTTTAAAACAATCAATAAGAGATAATATGTATGGAATGAAAGAAGAACAAGAAATTAATAAAGTTATTGGAGAAATTAAAAATGGGGATAATCCAATTGATATTGATCGTTCTGAACAAGGAGAAGAAGAAGAAGAGGAAGAATCATATGAAGAAGAAAATGAATCTGAATCTGATAATTAAAAATAAAATAAAAAATATTGAAATTATATATTTTATTATATAAATATAAAATTTAAAAAATTATTTATAAGAATATAATAAAAAAAGATGTAAGATATAAAATAATAAAAAATGAGAGATTCTTTTATTTATAAATATATAATATTTAAATTAATCTTAATATCATTATATTTTTATTAATTTTCTTTCAAAAATTTAATTATTATAAAACTATATTTTTCATGTTTTTAAATATAACTGAATTTCTAATTGTTTTATTTAATTATTTAATTCTTTGATAAATAAAAATGAATACAAATAATCGTCCATCTAATCCTTCAAATAAAAAAAAAGAATCACAAATATTTGAAAATACATTTAATAAACCAATAAATAAAGAAGATGAACATCAAAATTTAAGAGATTATATGAATAATTCAAAAAATCAAGGAAGTAATTTTGATGATACAAAAAATATACTTGCAGTAACAAAAGATAAAAAATTATCATTAAATGTAGAAGATTTATTAATACAAGAAGATAAATTATATAAAATATTAGATAATATTAGAATTAAAGTTAATTTTAACTTTTCAGCAGAAGAATATTTAGAATTTTCACATATAACAAGTATTCAAACTTTTGTAATATATTTTTCTGATGAAAAATTTAAATATCAACTAAATTGTGCTCAAATTTATGAATTTATATCTGCAGTTTTAGCAACTTTTATTTATTTAAAAAATTTATTAAATGAAATGGCAATTGATCATTTAAAAAATATTTTATATTATACTCATCAAAATTTAATAATGATAATCAATTTATTAATAAAAAAAATAAATCATGAATATTTAAATAATATTTGGGTTAGTAAATTAAGAGAATGTGTAAAAACAAAAAGAAGTGAAAATTTATCAGGTGATGAGAAATTTATAATAGAACAAAATAATAATATTTTATTTAATTCAATAGGAAATTTTATTTTATTATATTTTAATAATAGAGAAGATTTTAGAATATTTTCAATTATAAATGATATAATGTGTAATTTAGAAAAATGTACTTTAGATAATGTAAAAAATAATTTATTCAATTTGAAAAATATGTTAATTTATGCATCAGAGAATTTACAAGAATCATTTACTCATGTAAATTTACCAGGACCCTTTCTTCCTAAAATGGAATCAAAATATAAATATACACTTGTTCTTGATTTAGATGAAACAATAATACATTGTTTAGATCAACAAGAAATAATTCCATTAATTCGTCCTGGAACAACGGAATTTTTATCTGAATTAAGTAAATATTATGAAATTGTAGTATTTACTGCAAGTATAAAAGATTATGCAGATACAATATTAGATTCAATTGATAAAGATAAAAAATGGATAAAACACCGTTTATATAGAATGCATACTACTGTATTAAAAAATACTTATTTAAAAGATATATCAAAATTGGGAAGAGATTTAAAAAAAGTTATTATTATTGATAATGCTTATGATAATTTTAAATTACAAAGTGATAATGGAATTTTCATTAATACTTGGATTGATGACAAAAAAGATACTACTTTATTTGATTTAATTCCTATGCTTAAAGAAATTGTTATTAAAAAAGTAAAAGATGTTAGGAAAGCTTTAAGAAAAGTTAGAGATACTATGATGAGACTTTATGTAAAAGGTGATAATACTCCTTATAATACAGTTGTACAATTAATTAAAAAAAATCAGAAATAATATTTTATTTATATTAAAATTATTTTTTAATTATATTAAAAATGAACATTGAATCAATAAATTATAAATATTTTTTCAAATTATAATAATTTCCATATTTTTATATTAAAAATAAAACTAATATAAATAAAATAAAAGAAATAATAATAATTATTTAATTATGGAAAAAAAAGTAAATTAATTTTTTAAAAATAAATAAATGAATAATATTTTTTCTATTTTCGATTGTTGTAATAATCCAAAGACTATGAATTATGAAGAACCAATAATCAAACACACATCCACACAAAAAATATCAAATATTCCAAATCCAAATAAATTATTTGAAAATAAAAATCAACATAATAATGAGTTAAAAAATACAAGAAATAATCCTTTTGAACAAAATAAAGAAACAACAGCATCAAATGAATTCATTTCTCCACGATTTATAGAAGAAGTAAAAAATGATAAAAGTTCAAAAATATCTAATCATTCAAAAAAGAAAGAAAATAATTTATTTTCATCACTAATTTCTTTTTCAAATTTTCCAATTCAATCAATAAGAAATGAAAAAGAAGATATTGGAATAATTGGTCCTAAATTATTATGTTCTGGAGAATTATTTTTTGAAAAAGAAATTATAATAACAAGTGAAGGAATGATAGATGGATTAAGAAAAAAAAAAGATTGTCAAACTTTTTTTGGTATAAAAGATACTACTGATTATAAAGGAATATATTATAATGATTTTATTATTAATTATAAAAATGAAAATGATATAGTAAAAAAAAAAGAATCTTCAACAGGAAGAGTTTTTAATATTTCTTTTCGAAAAAAAACTAAAGATTTTAATCTTTATATGATACATGATTCTATTATTATTTATTATGAAATAAATGATTTTGTATATTTTAATATTGAAAAAGATTATTATTTATTATTGGGAAATATATTTATAACTATAGAAACTAAAAAAATAAATAATATAAAAGAAATTGAGATTGAAATTGAAGATGAAGAAAATGAAAATCAACTTTTTTCTTTTAGTGAAAAAGATTGTCCTATTTCAATAGGAAGAACAAATTGTAAAATTACAATATCAAAACCTTCAATTTCAAAATTTCATGGTGTAATAGAATTTTCAAAAGAATGTAATATGTTTTATTATAAAGATTCAGGAAGTACAAATGGTTCTATATTATTAATTAAAGAAGATGATAATTTTAAATTAAAAGGAGAAATGAATTTTAAATTGGAAAATATTTCGTTTAAAATTATGGAATTACCATAAATTTTACTTTTTTATTTGTATAATTATTGATTAGTATTTCTATATATAATTTTTGTTTTTAATATAAAGATAAATGTCTTTTTTATTAAATGGAAATTTTTAAATTTTTTTATTATTAAATATAATATTTTTTTTATACAAGTACTCCTCCACCTTCTTTATTTTCTTTATTTTCTTTTTTATCTTCTGATTTTTTAGCAGTACTTTCTCTAAGAATATCTCCATATTTTTTTTCAAATTGAGTTAAAATATCTTCTTGTTGTTTCATTGATTTATTAACAACATCTAAAGTTGCTTTAATATTAGAAATTTCTACTGAAAGATCTTTTTTAACAGTTGCTAAATCTTTTTCTACTAAAACACCACCAATTTTTCTAAAACATCTTCTATTATCAGTTAATTTTTCTATTGTTGATGCTACTAAACTAAAATATTTAAATATTATTATTTTTACTTATGTTCTACTAATTCTTGTTCTATTTCTAAAGCTTTTTGAAAAAATAATGTATATTTTTGTTTTGTTTCATTATATTTTTGAATTATTTCTTTATTTGTTGGTTCTTTTGGAGGCTCTTGTGGTTTTTGTTCTGGTGCAGACATTGATTTATTTAATATCAAATATTTAAATTATTTATTTTATTACTTTTTATATATTTTTAAAAAATCAATTATATTAGAATAAATAATTCTTAAAAATATGTTAAATAAAAACTTTTATAATGTTTATTTTTTATTTCTTATTAATTTTTACTTTAAGTTAAGAGTTTTATATTGTTTTTTATTATAAAAAATTAAATTTGTTTATAATATTAATTATTTATGAATTTTAATTAATTCTTAATTTGATAATTTAGGTAAATATCATTTAATTTATTTTAAGAATTAAGATGTATTTAAGAAATTTTATAATAAATATTTTAATCAACATTTTAATTAAAATTAAATGGATAATAATTTAGATAAAAATCCTAAATTTTCTAAAGATTTAAATGTGATTGATGAAATAAATATCAAAACAAAAATATTTAATTTTTATTTCTTTGTTTTAAGAAAAAAAGATTTCAATATATTCATTTGTTCTTTACTTTTAATTATTGAAACAATCCAATTAATTTCATATTCATTTTCAGAGCCTCATTTAAAAATTTGGAAAATTAAAGAATCTAGAATGGATAGTATTAGCTTAATTGTAGGTGCAACTCGAATTACTCCAATATTCAAATATATTGATTATGATTTATATATTATAATTTATTTTGCATTTTTAGCATATATATTCCTTCATTGTTTATTTATTACAATGGTTATAAAATTTAATAAAATAACTTCAAAATTTTATCAAATTGGAATAATTTTTACAAGATATTTTACAACTCCTTTTACAATTTTTCTTATTATACCAATCAATGAAATCATATTATTACCTCTTAAATGTGAAAATGAGAAAATTGTAATTGTTAAAAACTCAATTAAATGTTGGAAAGGATTACATTATTTATATTCAATTTTAAGTATATTATTTTCATGTGTTTTTTATATGCTTATTATTATATGTACTATTTTTTATTTTAATCCTTTTAATACTAAAAAAACAACAACAAAAATTAGTACTTCAAGTGATACTTTTCTTTATTTTACAAAAATTATACTAGTAATAAAATTTATTTTCATAAAAGATGAATACATAAGTATAGTAATTATGCTAGTTTTGTCTTTATTTAATTTAAAAAAAGGATTTGATGAACCCACATATAATAATTATACCCTTGAATGTTTTTTATCTATTAGAAATGCTTCTTTCTTTTGGACAAATTTTGTTCTAATTATTAATAAATTAGCAGAAAATTCAAAAATAAATGGAAATATTTATTTATTAATTTGTGGATATCCTTTAATAGTATCATTTGGTATAATTTATTATAGAAAAAAAAGTGAATCATTTGTTTATGCCTCATCAAATTTTAATAATATCAATGAATATTTGACAAGAACAAAATATTTAATTAAATTAATTGACAATTATATAGAAAATAATAATAATAATAAAACAGGTGGTAAATCAAATAAAAATAATACAGGTACAAAAAATGAAATATTATTAAAAGGTGTAATTTCAATTCATGAAGAGAATTGTTTAAATGAAGAATGCCCATTAAAAAAATTTTTAGAAAATCCTAATAATTTTGCTATTCAAAAAACAAGTTTACTTCATTATATCAATAATCATTTTAATTTAGGTATTAAAAAATTTCCAAATAGTAGATTATTATTAATGATTTTTGTTCAATTTAATTATGAAAAAAAATATAATTTAAATGCTGCAAAAACTTATTTGGCTAAATTAGAAAAACAAAAAAATTCATTAACAGAAGATTATATTATTCATTGTATTAAACAAAATATTCAATCAGTTAATAAAATAAATGATATGAATGATGGTAATGAAATGATTAAAGTTGAAGAAACAATTGAACAAAAATATCAAAGGTTAAAATTTTTAATTGAAACCTCTACTAAATTATATGGTGAATTTTGGGGAATTTTAGCAGCAAATTTAACTAATAATTTAAATCTAAACAAATTATATGTTTTAGGAAATAAATTAAATAAATTTTTAAATGAAATTAATACACTTTGGGAAAATAATTTAAAAAATAAAAAAATTGATATAGAAAATCAATCAGTTGCTCAATTATATGCTTATTTCTTAAGAGAAATTATAAGAAATAAAAAAAAGAGTGAAGAAATAACAAAAAAATTAAATGAAGAACAACATTATGAATCACGTAAAGTTGATGATGAAAAATTTGATATAAATAATTTAGATATATTATTAGAAAATCAAGAATATGTTATATATTGTAGAACAAATGAAAAAGGAGAATGTAGTATTATTCAATGTTCAAATAGTATAATTTATTTATTAGGATTTATAAAACAAGATTTAATAGGAAAAAATATTGAAGTTTTAATGCCATCAATTTATATTGAAGAACATGCAAAAATGTTATCAAATAGATTAAAATCAATGCATTCTCAAATAACATCACATAAAGATAATAATTTTAGAGGTTCTGATAAAAAACAAATTTTTTTATTGCCAAAAACAAAAGTAGGTTATTTAATTCCTATAAATTCTAGATTTACAATTTATAATGATGATGATTTTTCAAATACTTATATTATAAAAAGTAAATTTGAAGCAAAAGATACAAAATCTGTATATGCATTTTATGTATTAACAAAAGATGATTTTACTGTTGATAGTATATCTTCAAGTGCGATTAATTTAGGATTATCAATGGATTTACTTAAAAAATATGTTATTAATATGAATATTTTAGTAAGAAGTGAAAATAATTTAGAATATCTTTCATTAAATGAAAGATATTCAGATTATGAAGAAGAACCAAGAAAAGTAACTTGGATATATCCTGATATAATATATCCTAAAAATGATAATCAAAGAAGTAAAGATGAAGATATTAATGATTTAATAAAAGAATCAAAAAATAAAGAATTTTTATTATTAATTTTTAGAATTAAATTCAATGATGATGAAACATTAGGATATTGTTTTAGATTTACTGATGCTGAAAATAAAAGAGGAAATGTTGATCCTAATGAATTTAAACCTAATTCAACTAAACATGTTTTATTTGATGTTCTAAGATTAAATTACATTAGAACTATTTTAGTAACTAAAAAAACTGAAGATCATAAATTAATTGAAACAAATATTTTACTTGAGAATGAAACTCAAGAAAATATATCAAATACTATTGAAGAAAAAAATACTAAAAAAGTTGAAAAAAAGAAAAAAAAAAAAGGAGATAATGAAGATGGTGATGAAGATGAAGAATCTAATGAAGAAGAGAAAAAAATAGAAAATCAATTAACAAAAGAAAAAATATTAGAAATGAGTGGAAGAAAATCAGAAGATGTAAAAAATTTTATATTAACATTACCATTTTATGGAAATGAAATATCATTAGAAAAACATAGACCAAATAAAGAAAGATATCCAGTAGGAAAAGGACAAGAACCAATAATTAAAATATCAATTAGTTCTTTTATAAAGAGAATTGAAGAAAAATTAAAAGCTCATCCTGATTTAAGAAAGAAAATAGAAACTAAACAAAGTGATAATTCAAATCCTGAAAATAATACATTAAATTCACAACCTTCAAATACAGTTTCTACAAATTTATCAAATTTAAGTACAAGTGATAATTCAAGTACTCATTTTTCAAATGAATTTTCTACTGATTCCAGTGCAGCATTAAGTAATATATTTAATGAAAAAAGTGTTACTTATATAACTTATTTTAGCTTTATTGCTTTTGTTTTAATTTGTGTAATAATTATTTTAGAATTTATTATTACTTTAAATGCAATATCAGATTCAGATCAAAGAATGAGTTATATGGATAAAGCATTTACAATTTTAAATACTTTAGTTTATACTAAATTTTTTATTACAGAAGCAATTTTATCACAAAGCACAAGTAATTATACAAGTAAGGAAGATAATGTATCTGTTGAAGAATATGTTAAAGAAATGATGGTAGAAATGGCAAATTGTAGAGCAGATTTTTCTCAAACATATTCATATTATTCAAATGCTACTGTCAAATTTTCTAAAGAATATAATTATTATACTTCAAATACTCAAGTTTATATTATGACACTTTCTAATGGTGAAAGAACTATTGAACATCAACCTTTTAGTATTGCTATGAGTAGAATTCCTACTTCAATTTATTATGTTTCAAGAGTTACTGATTATTATCAAAAAATTAATATTGAAGATAGAAATGCTTATGAATTAATGATGAATTTGTTAAATGATTATTTATTAGTATGGAGAAATGTTACTGTTTTATTAGTTGATGATGTTAAAAGTCATGCTAAAATGAATAAATTAATTTTATTTATATTTATTTTTTCTTTTTTTGCTTCTATTTTATTTTTGATTATTTTATGGAAATTAATTTCTAAATTTATTAATGATAGAGAAAAACCTATTGATTTGTTTTTGACTATTAAAAAAAGGATATTTGAAGAATTAAAAAATTCTTCAGAATCTTTTGTTAATAAATTATTAAATAAATTTTTTGGAAATGAAGAAAATGAAGAAGAATCAATGGTTGATTATTCATCAAATATAAAACCTGATGATATTAATATTATCAAATTTAAAACTAAAAATGAATATAAACAATCAATGAAATCATCAAGTCAATATTTAATTAATTATATTAAAATGGTTATATTTATTGTAATATTACAAGGATATATGGTTTTTAAATATACATATAACACTAAAAATATGAAAAATATAAATAAATTTACTGATGTATTTAATGTAACTCAATATTGTCAAAGTGATAATATTTTAAGTTTAGATATTGTTAAATCTTTTTTATATGATCCTACAATTCCTATATATAATCAAACTACAACAGAAGATATTTTTATTTATACATTTTTAACAATTTCTGATAGTTTTGAAAACTTATTTGTAGTATCATATAATACAAGTTGTTTTCTTCATGGTAATTATATAAAAAAGTTATTCGATTATTTAAATAAAGATATTACATCAATTGCAACTAATATAAATTCTTCAGTTTCATCTGATTCAGTTCAAACTTATGATTCTTCTACATATTTAGGAACTTTAGAAAATGGATTTAAATCAGTTATTGCAAGATATTATGAATTAATTAGATATATATGTATTATTTATATCAATCCAAAAACTAGAAATACTTCTAATTTATGGAATTCACCTGAATTTAAGGAAATAAATAGTATTGCAAAAAATGTTATTAGACCTTGGTATAAAACTATTATAGCCCTTATGAATAAAGAATTTGAAAATTTTATTGATCAAATTAAATTAATTAATGTTTCCACATTTATTGTCTTATTATGTTGTGTAATTTTATTATATTGTTTAGTTTGGAAGAGTTATGAAGAAAATTTAAAGCAATTATTAAAAACTAGTGTAGATTTAATAAATTTAATTCCAGAAGAAATTAAATATCAAATAGTTCAAAAATTGAATGAAGAAGAAAATAAAAATCCATAATATAAAATTAACATAAAACTTTGTTAAAATAATATAAATATAAAAATTCATTAAATATAAAAAATTAATAATAAGAAAACAAAATAAATACTAATCAAAATTAAAAAAAGAAAAAAAATAAATATAATTAAAAATAATATAAAAATATAAGTGTATAAATTTAATTACAAATGTTGTGGGTCTTCAAAAAAAAATAAAAATTTTCAATTTCAAATTTAAATAAAATGATAAAATCAAAATTTAAAAATCTAAAAGTTGAAAAATTAAATTATTACAGTATTAATAAGAGAATAAATAATGGCACAGAAGAAATAAATAATTAGTTTTACCAATATTAAATCTTTAAATATATTTATTTTTTCTTTATTTATTAAAATGGGTTGCCATTCCGGAATAGGATGGCTTCCCACAACAAGTTAAACTTGTTTAAATAATGAATTAATTACATTGACTTTTAAATATTAACAATTATTGTTATAATTATTTATATACCATATTTTATGATTTTTTTATGGTTATAAAATATAGAATATTAATTAAATTAAAAAATTATCATTTTATAAAATCATTAGTTTTTTTTATTTAATTTTTAATTTCTTTTTATATTATCATTCTATCCATTTTCAAATAATTTATTTTAATATATAATAGATTTATCAAAAAATTAATAGATATATATTTAAAGAATGAAATATAAGAGATAATTCAATTATAACAAATGAAAATTTAAAACAAAAATAAATAAAAAAAAAAATATTTTATAATAAAAGAAAGTTATAAAATGTTAAATATAGAAAATAATAAATTAAAAAATAAAAATATTAGAATATCAAAAAGAAATAATCAAAAAACATAATAAATTACAATAAAATATAAAATTATATTATTGATTCATTAATTAAAATAATCATATTATTATTGATTTAATAAATTTTTATATCTTTTTATCTATTATTTTTTATTTGTATTAAAATATGCCTAAAAAATAAAATATAAATATCTTACATGTGATAATGCTTCCTTTGCAGTTATTCTTTTATTTGGATCATATCTTAACATAGAAGAAAGTAAATGAATTCCATTATCATCTAATTGAGTAAATACATCATGTAAATCAACTCCATTAAATTGTGGAAACTCTAATTGATAATTAGGTAAACTAGTAACTTCTGGCCAAATATCATTATGTGGAGTACCTAAAATAGAAAATATTTTATAAATTTGTTCAATTTCATAATCACCTTTAAAAAAAGGTTTTTTTAATATTAATTCAGCAAAAATACAACCAATAGACCAAATATCAACAGGAGTAGAATATTCATTAATACCTAAAAGTAATTCAGGTGCCCTATACCATAAAGTTAAAACTTCTTTTGTATATGGTCTAATTGGAATTGAAAAAGCTCTTGCTAAACCAAAATCTGCAATTTTAATAACTTCATTTTTATCTAATAAAATATTTTGAGGTTTTAAATCTCTATGAATAATTTTTTTTGAATGACAATATGCAACTGCATCTAAAATTTGATATAATAATGATTTTATTTTATCTTCTTCTAAATTATTATCTTCTAAATCTTCTAAATATTTTCTTAGATCATAATCTACGAATTCAAATAATAAATATAATTTATTATTATCACAAACTACATCTTTTAATTGAACTATATTTGGATGAGTTAATTCTCTTAAAATTGTTATTTCTCTTAAAGCTGTACTTGGTATTCCTTCATTTTCTAAATCTATTTTTATCTTTTTAATTGCTATTGTTTCTTTTGTTTTTGTATTTATTCCTTTATATACTTCTCCATATGTTCCACTTCCAACTTTATCACATTTTTTAAATATTGATTTATCATTTCTTCCAAAATCATCTTTTTCCATTATAATAAATATTTTTCAATTTTTTTAAATTAATTTAAATAAAAATAATTTTATTTGTATGATAAAATAGGTTGCTTAAATATTTTTTTTTAAATTGAATTTTTTTTATTTTTTTTTTTCAGTAAATTTTTAAAAATATATAACAATTAATTAAATATATAACTTAAATGTCACAATATCAAAGATTTGCATTTATATGTGAATATTTTGATCCACAAGCTTCATTAGTTAGACAATATCAATTATTTTTTTATCCAGAAGATGAAAGTATTGAAATTTTTGATATAAAAACAAAAAGAATATTTTTAAAAAAAATAATAGATCCATATATTTCATCAAAAGATATTTATTTAAATGCAGAAATAAATGTATATTCAAGGAAATTAAAACTAGTTCAATATGCAGATGAATTTACAAGAAATGCATTTGAAGAAAATAAAACTTCATCTTTTGCTTTAATATTACCTTCAGCATATTTATCAATAGGAAAAATAATAGACATAATATTACAAAATAATTTTACAATTTCAAAAATGAAAATGAATAAATTAACTCAAAATGAAGCAGAAAAATTTTTAGAAATTCACAATTCAAATGATATATCAATAAATGATTTATCATCAGATTTAATAGTAGGAATAGAAATAGTAAAAAAAAATTGTATAAATGATTTCAAAACATTAATTCAATCTGAAATAATAAAATCAATAAAAACAGAAGGACAAGGAATTCCAATAATAAGTTCAAATAATGAAAAAATAGCACAATTAGAAATAAATTATTATTTTTCAATAAGACATCAACCTCAATTATCAAATTGTACTTGTTTAATATTAAAAAATCATTTATATACAGAAGGTACTTTAGGTAAAGTAATTGATATAATATTAAATGAAAGTTTTGAAATTTCATCAATGGAAATGTTTTATTTAGATAAAAATTCAGCTGAAGGATTTTTTGATGTTTATAAAGGAGTTTTACCTGAATATGGTAAAATTATTGATGATGTTACAAATGGTCCTGTTGTAGCTTTGGAAGTTAGACATGATGATGTTGTTAATAAAATAAGAGCTCTTGTTGGTCCTCATGATCCTGAAATTGCTAAAGTTTTAAGACCTAAAACTTTAAGAGCTATTTTTGGTGTTGATAGAGTTAGAAATGTTTGTCATTGTACTGATTTACCTGAAGATGGTGTACTTGAATGTCAATATATGTTTGAGTTAATGTGAATTAAAATTTTGTTTTTGTTTTTTTTTTTATACTTTTTTTTTAATTTTTTTAAGGTTTGTTATAATTATTAAAAGTTTTTTTTATTTTAAATAAAAATAATTTTTAACCTTAATAATACTTTTTTAAATTTTTTTTTATTTTATAAAATGACTAATTACAATTTATAATATACATAATAAAATTTATTATTAAAATTCTTCATACCATTTATCATATTTTTCTTTATCTTCATCAGAAATTTGAATTTCTTTTTCAGGTTCCCATTCTTTAATATGTATTTTAACATAATCAGAATATTTAACAGTAGCAACACTATTATTACCTTTATTTATATTAGTGATAAACATATTAATTTCATTATCACTATTTTCATCATTTTCATTATTATTATTATTTGGTATATTAATTGAAGGTAATGGTTTAATTTTAGGAAGATAAGGAGGATTCATATTTAAAGATATTAATTCTTCCCAATTAAAACCATTAAACCAAATATGTTTTTTAACAGAATCTATAGTAGTAATTCTTTTTAATGGATTTTTTTCTAACATTAATCTAATTAAATTTTTAAATTCTTTATCTTTACAAAAAGGAGGAAAAGTAATTTTATCATTTATAATAGAAATATATATTTCCATAGGATCATCAGCAGTTTCTCCAAAAGGTACACCTCCACATATAAATTCAAACATACAAATTCCAATAGACCAAAGATCAATTTGAAATGAATATCCTTCTCCTAAAATAACTTCTGGTGCCATATAATGAGGTGTACCAATTATTGTTGATGTTCTATCACTTATTTTTTTAGCTGTTCCAAAATCAATTAATTTAATATAACCATTATGAATTACTATAATATTTTCTGGTTTTAAATCTCTATATATAAATTTCCTTTCATGTAAATAATTAATTGCTGTTAACATACTTGCTGAATAAAATAATGTTTGAGATTTATTTAATAAACCTATATCTCTTATTACATCAAATAATTCTTTCCCTTTTAAATATTCCATTAAAAAATATATATTATTATCATCCTTTAAACATTTCACTAATTTAACTATAAAAGGATGATCAACTTTTAATAAAATTCCTTTTTCTAAATCTAAATTATGATGTAAATGTTCATAATTAATATGTTTTCTACTAATAGCTTTAATTGCATACATATAATTATTTTTTTCACAATAAACTAAAGATACACTTCCATAATTTCCACTTCCTAATTCTTTCACAAAATATAAATCTTTTAATTCAATTGTATCATCCTGTAAATATAATCTATTCATTAAAAAATTTTTCATATTTATTTCAATACTTCTTAAAAAATCTTCTTTATATAATGAATATAATTCTGTTTTTCCTTTAGAGACTGCAGTAGCTGTTCTTAATTCTTTTGTTAATAAAGCTCTTTCACCAAAATATTCTTTTGCATTTAATGTTCTTAAATATTGTCCTCTTACACTTATATTTACTTCACCATTTTTAACTATATAAAATTTACCAGCTTTATCACCTTCATTAATTATTTTTTGTCCAGGTTTAAATTTTTCTAAATGAATCATAGTAGAAATTTCAGACAATTTACTTTGAGGTAAATTTTTAAATAAAGTAATTTTAGATAATGATTCAATTATTTCACATTTATTCATTATTTCAATAAATGAAGAACATTGTAATTCATACATAATTTTTCTTGTATTAGCTTCAATAAATAAAGCATCAGGAGATGGAAATAATGCATAATCAGTTTTTTCTTTTGATAAAGATAATAATTCTTTTTCAAATAAAATATCTCCTCTACTTGCAACAATTTCATTAGTTTTTGAATTAACTAAATTACCATCAATCATAATTACCATTGTAGAACTTTTAATATGTCCAATTGGAAAAGCTACATAATCTTTTCCTAAATTAACAGCTTCAAAATTATTAAAAATATTATTTAATAAATCTCCATTTAATTTATTAAATAATTTTGAATTTTTAAAAGCACTTTTCATAAAATTTAAATATAAAAAACTTCTATATTTATCACTTAACATACTTTTCAAAGTAGAAATAGAAATAGAATAACAAACACATTTAGTTTTAGTAATAACATCCATAGTTCTTTTAGTATCAACTAAAATTGATCTTTCACCAAAATTATCTCCAGATTTTAAAATTCTAATAACATTTCCATCATCATCAACACATTCAACTTCACCTGATTTAATAATATATAAACAATTAGCTAATTCTCCTTTTTTAACAATTAAAGTTTTAGGTTCAAATTCTTCTTTAAATAAAGAAGATGATAAAATTGTTTTTTGATATTGTTCAATATGAGAAAGTATTGGTATTGAATCAATAAATCTTAAATTTTCTTCATAATTTAATTTTGTAATATGTTCAATAATTTTTCTAAAATTTTTTCTTTCTAAAGTCCAAAGTAAACAATCAGTTACAGCTACAATTGTTCCTGAACGAGGAGCATCATGTAATAAAGCTAATTCACCAAAACTTTCTCCAATTTTTAATTCTTTAACTACTTTATTATTTATTATTAATTGAGCTGTTCCTTGTTTTAATATATAAAAAAAATTTCCTATATTTCCTTGTTCAAAAATATATTTATTCTTTTTTACTTCTACCAATGACATTTCTTGAATTACTGCATCTCTTGCTTGTTTGTTTAATGTTTTCATAAAAAAATGACTTATTAAACAATTTTCTATTAAATTTGAATCTTCTTTTTCTATATTTTTATTTTTTAATATTGTAAATATATCTTTTCCTATTTCTTCTTTTCTTTCTTTAATTTTAACATCTTTTGTTTTGGGATTTATACGAAGCACAATTGAAGAATATTTTTGAAATGTATTTGTATTTCTTGTTGAAAAATTCATATTTTTTAAATTTTGACTTGGTATTAAATTATATCTTTGTTGCATGTTATTTATTGAATTTGACACTGATTGTATATGAGAAATTGGAATTTTTTCTTCTGTTCCATTATTTGCATTAATTATATTTATATCATGAATTGATTGAGTTAATCCCATTTTAATTATAACATAATTAAATTATACTTTTAATAAGATAATATTAATTATAATTTTTTAAATTATAAATGTTTTTTCATAAAATAAAATTGAATACATTGAATTCTTTCATAATATCCTACTACTAAACCAATTAACATTAAATCAACATTTGGATCTTTTTCAATAAATCTATAAAAATTATAATAAAAATTTATATTTACTTTTTTACTTTTTCTCCTTCTCTACAGACACATTTTAAAATTTTATTTTTATTATTTTGAAATATTAATCCTTCAAGATAATCATTGCAAATAACTGTAAATTCTTTTATATATTCATCAAATTCTAAACTCATATTCATTTCTTTAATATCTTTTGATGAATTATAATATCTACAAACCCAATCTAAAATTATATCATTTTGTTCTTTATTCATATATGAATAATTAACTTTAATTCTAATTATATATTTACTTGTATAAAATATTGAAATTTTTGATAAGTAAATTTGTTTATTTCTAATTTTATCAAAGATATCTATTGGATTATTTATATATTCATTTCTAAAAACTGTTTGATTACTATTAAATTTTCCAAAAATCATACTTTGATTAATTGGGTTAATAATATTTTCAATAAAATTATTTTGTTTATATGTAACATCTTCTAATTCTGTTTCTTCTTCTTTTTTTTCTTCATTTTTTTCTTCTTCTGTTTTATTTTCTATAATAATACTTGCTAAATGATTAATAAATTTATTATTCCAACCAATAACAAAACCATTAAATAAATCTCCATTAAAAAAAAAATTCCATTTAAAATTAAAAGGTGATTTATCTTGAATATTTAAAGAAGAAATATCAATTCCAAATTGGATAAAATTTCCTTTATTTGTTTCAATTAACATTTTTGAAATTTGATTTTTTTTTTCATCAAAATAACCATTTATTTGGTAAATATTTTCATCTTCATCAAAAGATAAAGTAATTTCTTCTACTAAATCACTATTAACATTTATATCATTATCATTATAGGGTTCTGGGCCAAAATACGTAAAACCTTTTGGATAAAGAAATGAATCTTTTTTATTTTTTTCTGAATAAATATATTGTATTGATACTAAAAAACCTATTCTTGAATAAAAAAATTTAATAAATGAAATTTTATATTTTGATTCATCAAAATATTTTGTTATTTCTGCATATTCTAGATTTATTGAATTTATTGTATTTCCTACTTCATGAAATTTATTTGTGAAATTTGACATTATTAAAAAAATAAATTTTGAATTATTTATAAATTTCTTTTCACTATTAATAATAATTCTTAAATGAATAATTAAAAATATTTAATAATTTTTAAATATTAAATAAATATATTTTATAATTTGATAATAAATTATTGTTTATTTTTTCATTTTTAATTGTTTAACTTTTTATTTTAATTTTTAAAAAATCAATATTTTAAATTTATTATTTAATTAATAATTAATTATTTAGAACCTTAGTTAATTCTTAAATTTAATATAAAAAAATTGACAAATTAATAATAGATTTTATATTTATTCATTTAAAGATATATAATTTTAATACCTTGTAAATATATTTCTTATAAAATTTAATAAATAATTAATAATAATATATAGATAATAAATATAAAAACTTTTTATTAAATAATATAAATATTATATTTAATAATTTTTTTAATTCATTAAAAAAGCATTCATCATTAAAAAAATGTTTAAAATTAACACATTCTTTATTTTAGTGTTTATAATTTTAGACTATTTTTTTTCTTTTTCATTTAATGATAATGAATTAAAATCAAATATTTCTTCTACTTATTTAAATAAACAAAGTTTAAATAATTTACTTAACCAGGATATTAACTTTTTAAAAAAAAAGAACTTATTTTTTCCTCAAAATAAAATAAATAATGATATAAAATTATTGAAAGAAAAAAAGATTAAAAAGCAAAAACATAAACGCACTTATCTTATACCAAAAAAAAATATATATAAATTTCCAAATTATTTATTAAACGAAATAGAAGAAGATGTAAAAAGAAAAAAAATAAATGAATTAATAAGAAAAAGTGAAAAAGAAAAAATAAACAAATTTTCAAATATAATAAACGATGAAATATATTCAGATGATTATATATTTTATGTAAATAAGAAAAATTTAGCATATGATTCATCATATACTTGGCCAAGATATATAAAAAAAAATGCTAAATTTATTGAATATAAAACATCAAGAATTCAAAATATAATACAAACAAATCCTCAAGAATTAAAAATAACTGTTCCAATATGTATACTTAAAAAAATAGAATTTAAAATATATAATCCTGATACTATTAATAATTTAATTATTAATGATATAAAAACTGATATTTATCAAATTAAAATTTTTCCATTAACACAAGATAAAAAATTAACTTCAAAACAAATAATGACAATAAATCCAATAAATTTTAATTTACCTTATTCAATATATTCAAATATACCATATGTGTTTCAATTATTGATTTTAGCAGATTATCCAGAAATTATAAGAGGAACATTATATATTTCATTTAATAATAATCAAGTTTTATTAATTCAAATATTTATAAAAGGAATAAAAAAAATGTAAATTGTTATAATATTTTACCAATTTATTCATGATTTAAAA
>JAEEGK010008251.1_pt1 | contig 24620 bp, 23 predicted proteins | sample 8958771 | NCBI WGS metagenome assembly JAEEGK01 (sample SAMN16246547, study PRJNA631951) | gut metagenome | biome: gut microbiome; feature: rumen; material: SC-attached | host: Bos | place: Iran: Karaj | collected 2018-10
TCCAACACAACGAATCGCCTGCCATGATATTTTCTTGCTTGCGGGAAAAAGCCTCAAAAATATTTTCCCCAACATTTTTCATCAAACCGACGTATTTTTCCAAACAAGCCTTGTCTTTTGGAAAATAATCCGTCATCTGTGCCAAAAAATTACCGTAACCGTTTTTGAAAAGGTAGGATTTTCCACCGTAAAACACTTCGTCAAATCCCTCTGTATCAAGTTTTTGCCACGGCAGGGACATCAGATTGAAAACTTTGAAAATGCGGTTCAGCGGCTGACCTTCGTCCAAACCGCCAATGTAATGAAAGCCAGTGTCAAAGGTTACGCCACTTCTTTTAAAAGTCTGCAAACAACCTCCAATTATAGGATTTTGTTCCAAAACAATAACTTTCATACCTTTCTTTGCCAAAAGATATGCACATTCCAAACCGCCTAACCCCGCTCCTATTACCGCTACGTCGTACATTTTTCGTTTTTAAAAATCGGTAACAAGTTTACCCGAAAGGGTCATAAAAGTTGTTGCATCGTGGAAAATCTCGGCGTTAAGGGCAAAATTTTCCGAAATTTTTATCTTTACAGTCAAGTCGGGCGAGCCGTCTGGCGTTACCATAGCAGTAAGACGACAACGATCTATTGTTTTCAGCGTAAAACGCCTTGACATCGCACATTCCGCCAACTCTTTAATCATCAAAATGTTACAAACTCCGGGTGTTATCGGTTTTTCAGGGAAATGACCTTTATAAACCTCGTGCGCGGGATTTAATTTCACGCCGTAGAGATACTCTCCCGCTTCGTTTTTTTCTTTGGAAACAACGGTATAAAAATCTTTAATCAGCATTCTTTGAAGTTTAAATTATGTTCCAACGCTTTTTCCATTCGGCATAAAAACCGGGAGTCGAGACCTCAAACACGCCTTCGCGGGTTACAAACAATTGTGAAGTTTCGGCTTCCATGATAACGGCGTTGTCGCTTTTTCTTGTAATCAGATACTCAAACACCATTTTAGCAGACCTCGAAGGCTTGTATGTGATTTTCATTGTAAGAATTTCGCTTATCCGCGCCGAATTTCTGTATTTTATGTGCATATCAGCGACAGGGGCAAGATAACCACTGTTGAAAATATGCAAATATTCAAACCCGTATTTTGCGCCGAATTTTTCGCGAGCGTCTTCCATATACTTGACATAGTTGCCGTGCCAAACCATCTGAATACCGTCCAAATCATAAAACGGCACTTGAAAATCGTATTCAAGGCTTAAAATCTGCTTCTGAGGAGTCTCTGTCTGCTTCATTTATTTCTTTTTATCCATAAAGATTTTAATCTTGCAAGAGGCGGCTTTTTTGCCGTTACACAAAACCTCCGCATCCATAAGGGTAACGTTCATCGCGCTCGAAACCACTTTCAAAGCCGATTTCAACTCGTCGCCCTGACAAACGGGAAATTCAAGATTAAACTTTTTTATTTCGGCTATATAACCTAAGACAATCGGACGCTTGTTTATCCAGTCGTTATAACCTGCAAAACAAGCCGCCGATTGTGCAATATGTTCTATAACACCACTTTCAGAAAACCGTCCGTCCTCTGATACGAGAATATTATCTTCCTTAATAGTAAGACCAGTTTCAACAGTGTGTTCACTTGCTGAAAACAACTTATCAACCATCAAAAACGGTTCCCTTTGCGGAATAAAAGTTTTAATCCCTTCACCCGAATACATTACAGGCTCAGACATCTTTTATTATATAAAGTGTTAAGCGTTAAGTTTTTCGTAAACGAAGTCGTAAAGGTTTTGGAAAGTTTTTACCTGAGCGACGCTTTGTCCCTTAATCGCAACGCCGAATTCCTCCTCAACAAGAGCAATCATGTCAACAAGGCTGAGGCTGTCCAACTGCAAAGTTTCTTTTATGTTAGCCTCGGGCGTAATAGACGACTCTTCCACCTCAAACTCGTTAGCGAGAACGGAATTCATTTTGTTTATAAGTTCGTTTTTCTCCATTTTATTAAATATGTTTTGTAAAAAAAATTATTGTAACGGGCGCAAAGTTCGTTATTTTTTTCTTTCATAACAAACTTTTTGCCCGAAAATTAACAAAAAAATGTATTAGTGCTATTTTGAATTTTTCAACAGCCACATATCTTCGGCTTTGATTCCTTTTGCAAGAGCCTCCTGATAAGCGTCTACAATTTCCTGAGCGTTGTCGCTGCCGGTGATTATAACACGGTAATATTCAGAGCCTTCAGCTTTCAAAACTTCTTTTGCATTAATTTGGCGTTTGATTCTGTTAGCATTGGCCTTGTCGCGGAAAGAACCGCCTACCAAGTAATATTTTTTGTATTTTGTACCAAGGTATTGCGGCGAAACGTTGCTAAAACCAGCACGAGCCAAAATGCTCAAATCAGAATCGGTTGTGATATTTTCTTTTATTTCAACAGTTTCCGGCTCTTCAATATCGGTAACTGTAATTTCCGGCTTTGTAACCTCGGTCTTGACAGTTTCGTTTTCCGACGAATCTTTTCCGTTGAAAAATCCGAGAATATTGTCCTTGAAAATAAAGAACAGAATCGTTAAAAGCGCAACTATCGGCAGAATTATCGCCAAAAGTTTCAAAAGACCACCTTTTTTCTTTTCCTCTTCGGGCTTTTTGTCGGTTGTGGTAGTTGTAGTTTTTGTGGTTGTAACTTTCGTGGTCGTAACCTGTTTTGTGGTTTTTCCGAGCGAAGTTTTTGCCTCGGGAGCGGCAACAGCGGCTACTCTCTGAGAGTTTTCCACCTTTTCGACTTCTACGGAATCCATACCGTAATTGTCTATTAAAAGGTTGGAAGCAACGGCTTTTAATGTTATCTTACCTGTTTCGTCCTTCGACAAAACGCCTACTTCATCTATCGAAAGACCTGACTTTTCGTTGAACTTTACCTGAGCGGAGTTGACAAATTCCGCAATCATTTTTCCGGCGTCTTCCACGCTGAATTTCAACTTTTCGGTAAGATAGTTAACCAACTTATTTTCAGAATCTTCTGTTTTGGTTTGGTTGAAAGTTACCAGTTTTGTCGGGGGATATATCACCCCTGTTTTTTCGTCTAACTGAGCGGACTGATAAGCCGTTTCAAACGTACCGAATCCGGGTACTGTAATGCTGTCGTTAGTCAGCAAAATGTCTTTGAATATAGAATTTAAACTTGCCATAAGTTAATAACGTTTTTCAAGTATGTTTGATTGAATTTTTTTCCAAATTTCAAAAAGCAAATATAAAGGTTTTTTATTTTATATAAAAATTTTTTTTTACCTTTGAGCCGAAAAAAAGATAATTAAATTAGCAACAATTTAATACATAAAAAAATATATGAAAAAGATTTTAGTAACAGGCGGAACCGGTTTTATCGGTTCGCACACCACTGTTGAACTCCAACAAAAAGGTTATCAGGTAGTTATAGTTGACAACCTGAGCAATTCTTCTGCCGAGGTTCTCGACAATATCGCAAAAATCACAGGCGTAAAACCCGTCTTCGGAAAAGTGGACGTTGCAGACAAACAGCAACTTTTTGACTTTTTGAAACAAAATCCCGGCATAGAATCCGTTATACATTTTGCGGCTTCAAAGGCTGTAGGCGAGTCCGTTCAAGTGCCGCTGAAATATTACAGAAACAACATCAACGGACTTATCAACATTTTGGAGGCGATGAAAGAGTTCAAAATCAAGAACCTTGTTTTCTCGTCCTCATGCACGGTTTACGGTCAGCCCGAAAAACTTCCCGTTACGGAGCAGTCGCCGATTCAGCCCGCGCTCTCGCCTTACGGCAACACAAAACAAATCAACGAAGAGATTATCCGCGATTTTGTAAAAGTCAATCCCGATGTTCATGCCATTGCGTTGAGATATTTCAACCCCGTCGGCGCACATCCGTCGTCGCTTATCGGCGAACTTCCGCTCGGGGTTCCGGCAAATTTGGTACCTTTTATAACGCAGACCGCAGCCGGCATACGCGAATGTCTGAGCGTTTTCGGCAACGATTACGACACTCCCGACGGCACGCCTATCCGCGATTACATCGACATTATCGACCTTGCTAACGCGCACATTGCCGCAATCAACCGCATGGAAGAAGGCAAACAAAAGCAGAATCTTGAATTTTTCAACATCGGTACCGGCAACGGTCTTTCTGTTTTACAATTAATAAAAGCGTTTGAAGAGGCAACCGGTGTAAAACTCAATTACAAAATCGTCGGCAGAAGAGAAGGCGACATCGAAAAAGTATGGGCAGACACTTCTTTCGCAAACAAGGAACTCGGCTGGAAAGCAGTCGTTCCGCTCAAAGAAACAATGCTCAACGCCTGGAACTGGCAAAAAAGTCTTATGAAATAAGAAAAGGGGCTGATGCCCCTTTTTTTATTTTTAAAAACTGAATTTTGTCATTTCCTCAAACCTTTTTACTCTTTCTTTGATGTCTTTTTCGGTAAGGTTTTGAAGATTTTCTGTTCCGAATTTTTCACAACAGAAACTTCCCGCTACCGAGCCGGCAATTACAGCCGCTTTAACAGTTTCAAAATCGGTTTTACCTTTTGCAGCGATATATCCGGAAAATCCGCCGGCAAAACTATCACCCGCACCCGTCGGGTCAACAACGCTGTCCAAAATCAATGCCGGAGCAAAAAATATTCCGCCGTCATTAGAAAACAACAACGCACCGTTATCACCTTTTTTAATAATCAAATATTTAAGGCCGCGTGCAAGAATTTTTTTAGCGGCTTTCAACAGAACAAACTCGCCTGAGAGTTGACGCGCCTCTTCGTCGTTGATAGTCATAACGTCAACCATTTTGATTGTTTCTTCCAAATCTTCAAGCGCAGTGTCCATCCAAAAATTCATCGTATCCATAACAATGAGTTTAGGACGTTTTTTCATCTGGTTGATAATCGACTGCTGAATTTTCGGCGTTATGTTGCCTAACATCAAAACGTCAGCGTCCTGATAATTATCAGGAACTATGGGCGAAAATTTTTCAAAACAGTTAAGTTCGGTTTTGAGAGTGGTTCTTTGATTCATATCCTTATTTTAAACCCCCGCCCAAAACATAGTTTTATTGTCTTTGTCAACTTTTACACCCGAAGTATCGATGCCTTTTTTGTGAAGAATTTCAAAATAACTCTCCGTAAAATCGCCTCCGACCACAGAAATGATGTGGGATTTCGCGCCAAAATACCCCGCAGAGAGGGCAATATACGGCGTTGCACCGCCAATAATTCGGTCTCTTTTGCCAAAAGGAGTTTCAATAGCGTCAAAAGCCAGACTCCCGCCAATCACTAATTTACTCATAATCAATATATTACAAAAAAGATTAATTTTTTTTGAAAATTTTTGCAAAAATAATTTTTTTTTTCGAAAAAAACACATTAACTTTGCAGCGCAAAAAAGAAAAAAACAACGCTCTTTTTTAAAGACTATAAATTATAAAAATATTCTCCAATAGCTCAGTTGGTTAGAGCATCTGACTGTTAATCAGAGGGTCAGTGGTTCAAGTCCACTTTGGAGAGCAGAAACGGACGGCGGAATAAAAACGGTGTCCGTTTTTTTTTTATGCAATTTTTTTTGAACAGTTAACAATAACAAAAATGCTGATTCTGAATGACGTATTAATCGACGAAGATATTTTCTTACAAAAATTTGTCTGCGATATTTCGGCTTGCAAAGGCGAATGTTGTGTAGAAGGCGATGCCGGTGCACCGCTTTTGAAAGAAGAGTTAGAGGATTTAGAAAAAAATTTTCCTGCCGCAAAGGAATATTTAGCCGAAAAAAACATAAAAGCAGTTGAAGACCAGGGTTTCGGAGTAATTGACGACGACGGCGACCTTGTTACACCGCTTGTTGACAACGCCGAATGTGCCTTTGTTACATATAAAGACGGCATTGCGATGTGCAGTTACGAAAGGGCTTTCCTTGACGGCAAAACCGCTTGGAGAAAGCCCTCGTCATGTTATCTTTATCCCATAAGAATCGTAAAATCAGGACCTTTCAGAGGCATAAAATTTCACCGTTGGAACATCTGCCACACGGCTTTGTTAAACGGCAAAAAACTTGGCGTACCGTGTTACAAGTTTTTGAAAGACCCGATTTCACAGGTTTTCGGCGAAGATTTTTATGACGAACTTTGCGAAGTGGCAAAGGCGTTTCTAAAAAGCAAAGACGAATAATTTATGTTACCGTGGGTTTACACCCACGGCTATTATGTATCACCCCTTCGGGGTTTGGTTTGAAGAAAACTATATGAAATTAAGTCCTGAAAGGACGAAACATAATAGACGGGGGTGTGACCCCCCGGTACAATGCGTGTTAATTAGTGCAAATCGGCATTGACGAGCCTTAAAAATTCTTCCCTTGTGGAAGTATTTTTCAAAAATGCACCGGTAAAAGCCGAAGTCGTTGTAACAGAATTTTGTTTTTGAACGCCGCGCATCATCATACAAAGGTGCGAGGCTTCTATCACAACCGCAACGCCCCACGGATTAAGAGTCTCCTGAATACAATCGCGGATTTGCATCGTAAGACGCTCCTGAACCTGCAAACGCCTTGCGTATGCGTCAACAACCCTCGCAATCTTGCTGAGTCCGGTTATCGTTCCGTTAGGAATGTAAGCCACGTGAGCCTTTCCGAAAAAAGGCAACAAATGATGTTCGCACATAGAATATAGTTCGATGTTTTTCACCAAAACCATCTGCGAATAGTTCTCTTTGAAAAGTGCTCCTTCGAGAATTTTTTTCGGGTCGGTCTGATACCCCTGCGTACAAAACTGAAACGCTTTTGCAACCCTCATCGGCGTATCTTTTATGCCGTCGCGGGTCAAATCCTCACCCGTTACGGAAATCATGTTTTTAACGCTTTCGGCGATTGTCTGTGTTGTTTCGGAATTGTAACGCTCGATTTTTATGTATCTTGTTTTAGGAGAATTTTCTGCCCCTTTTTCCGTTATTTCTATCATTTTTTTCTTTAATTTTGGATTTGCAAAAATACAGAAAAAAAATGAAACTTCACAAAAAACTTTTTGGCGGATTAGCGGAAAAAACATAAATTTGCCGTATAAAAAAATAAAATTTTTAAGATATGACAGCAGTGGCTTTTGACAGTTTTTTATCATACGTCGGCGCACTTGATTTTTCACATGAACAACTTTTGTCAATCACCAAGTTTTTTGCAGACTTGAAAGAAAAAATGACAAAAGAAAAAAAGGCGAAAAAAAAGAAGCCGTCAAATAAGGATATTATTATGGAAAAATTCAAAAACGTAAAAATATCCCCTGAAATTAAAGCGTTGGAAGGAATCGGTATTCTTTCAGAAGAAGATATGGACGAACGTTCAAAATATATTTTAAGAAAATGAAACCGATTAAAAAATGAAACTTCACAAAAAACTTTTGATAGCCGCATCAACAAAAAACGAATTGTCAGCCTCAAAAAAACTGACTGAAACCGCTGATACTGACATCTTTATAACCGGAACTGGAACTTTTTTACCCATTTATACATTAACAAAACTTTTTTCTGAAAAACAATACGATTTAGTGGTGTTCTTCGGAATTTGCGGCACTTATAATCAAAACGAAGACCTTTTGAAACTTTACAGCGTTGAAAAAACTATCTTTGCCGACAGCGGAATCGAAGACGAAAACCAAAATTTCATACCGCTAACAGAATCAAATTTTTTCGACAAAAACGCTTTTAAAATGTCTGACGGCTGGTTTATAAACCCTTCGGCAAAAGATTCAGGCTTTGAAACCGCCGCCTGCAACACCGTCAGCCGCTGCGTTACCGAAAAATCTCACGTAGAAAAAATGCTCAAAAAATTTCCCGCGAAAATCGAAACTATGGAATCGGCAGCATTTGCGTTAGTCTGTCTCAACGAAAACCAAAAATTCTTGGAAATACGCTGCTCGTCAAATTACGTCGCCCCGAAAAACGAAAAAAAATGGCAGGTCTTGCCTGCCATAAAAAAGTTAGGAGAAACAATAGATTATTTTCTGTCTTCAAAAATTTTTGATTCCGATTCTGAAAGTTTTTCGTAAAGTTTTTCGTATTTGTTGTCGCCGCCGAGCGTCTGACAGTCTTTATAAGCCGCTTTTATTGAATCTGTTGCGGCAATAATGCGCTGAATCGGAAGCGTTATGTTGATGTCAGGCTCGCTCAAAAGGGCATTGTTGCAATAACTTTTCAGAGAGTCAAGTTTTGCGATACCTTCCGAAAGCACATTCTCATCCGGCAAATGCGTCAGGTCGTTGACATCACCGAGTATCTGGGACAACTGTTCAAAAAAGTAGCCCGAAACCATAATCGCCGCCGTGCCTGCCTGCTGATTCTGCTCCGTCTCCATAACACACTGACTAAAAAGCATTTCTGTACTCAGAGTGTCGTTTTCTTCGGTAAAAGTTTCGTAAAGTTTCGGCAAAAGTCTTTTTACCCAAAGGTTTTTGTCCTCGTCCTCACGCGCAAAAGCAACCCCGAATTTATAAGCCGATATGTTCTGACGCAAATTTTTAAAATCCTGACTGCCTGCCATTTTCATATCGGGGTTTTCGGGACGGTGATGACGGCGGACTTTCAGGGAGTCCCAAAACGAAATGTCATATCTGTCAAATGCCATCGGACCGCTTTTTTCCTGCGGAAGTTCCTCTTTCGGAGCCTCTTCCCTTACACCCGCGCTGCCGATTGAAGTTTTGCCCCTGTCAACAAAAGCCATCTCGGAAGACTGCTGAGGCTCGTTTTTTACAGTCTGAGTGCCGCAACATGCCAAACAAAACACAGCAGACAACAAAACCGGAGTTAAGAAATTTACTTTCATTTTTTATACTTTATTTTTTTAACATTATTCCGGCACAAAAACGCTGACTTTCACCGCGCCGCGCCGAAAAAAACTTTTTATCATCACATTTGGTGCAAAGCGTTGATTTTTCGATATTTCCGGGCTTCAAACCCCAAGCCGTCAAATCGTCAAAAATCATCGTTTTCAAATCCAAAAAATATTTTTCACCTTTTTTACTGATTGTATTGTCGGAAAAACGCGGATTTTTGAAAAATTTTTCCGCACAGTCTTCCCCGACTTCATAACATTCTTTTCCAATTGACGGACCTATGCAGGCAATCATTTTGGAAAAATCTGCGCCGAAATTCTCTTTCAAAAGTTTTGCCGCCTTTGCCGCAACACCGAGAAAAGTGCCTTCACGTCCCGAATGAACCGCCGCAACAGCCTCTACGTCAGGAGAATACAACAAAACTGGCGTACAGTCGGCACTCCGCGTTATAAGACACAGATTTTTTTCGTTGGTCAGCAAAATATCCGTACCCTGAACAGCCGAAACTTTCGACAGAAAACCGTTTCCGGCATTTTCATTAGTAACAATTTTGTAATTGTCTTTGTGAATCTGCGTCTGAATCACAAAATTTTCAGGCTTCAAACCCAAAGCCGACGCCAAAAGCATACGGTTGTCAAGCGTTTCTTTGTCATCCCCGCCCGAATATCCGATATTGAAGTTTTCGCCTTTGCCGAAGGGATTTTGTTTTGTGGTGACAAAATTCAAAACCTCCGGAAATTTGTCCAATATAGAAAACTTCAAAAGCCCGTTTAAATTGTTGAAAACTTCCATTTTTTTCTCTAAAAAACACCGCAAAGTTAATCGTAAAATTTTATCGCGGCAACCTTGTAAGAAACTTTTTTTGTAGTTTTTAGAATTTTTTTTAACTTTGCCGAATTAAAAAGTACGAAATGGAAGAAATTGACAATTATACAAATATTCAGCGCGGTTGTTACGGAATAAAAATCACCGGCAAGGACATCAACGGCGAAGGTTGCGCAGCGTGTCTTAACACCAACAGTTGCAACAAGTTGAACGCTATTGACTGGCTTGATAACATTCCCGAAACACCAAGTGCATATACGGACATCGTAGAAGTAAGATTCAAAAATACAAGAAAGGGGTTTTACCGCAACGTCAACAATCTTGACCTTGAAGTCGGTGATTTTGTGGCGGTTGAGGCTTCTCCCGGACACGACATCGGAGTAGTTTCGATAAAAGGTCCGATGATAAAGTTTCAACTCAAAAAAGCGAAAGTAGACCCAAATTCCGAGTTGAAAAAAATCTACCGAAAGGCAAAAACCTCCGACATAGAAAAGTGGAAACAGTTTGTCGCAAAAGAAGACCAGGTGATGCTGCGCTCGCGCCAGATTGCTGAAAGTCTGCGTCTTAACATGAAAATCGGCGACGTGGAATTTCAGGGCGACGGCACAAAAGCAATTTTTTATTATATCGCTGACGAAAGAGTCGATTTTAGGGAATTAATAAAAATAATGGCGGAAGAGTTCAAAATCCGAATCGAGATGAAACAAATCGGCGCACGTCAGGAAGCCGGCAGAATCGGCGGAATCGGACATTGCGGCCGCGAACTCTGCTGCACAACGTGGATTACAAATTTTGTTTCGGTTTCCACAAACTCGGCGCGTCATCAGGAACTCTCGCTCAACCCGCAAAAACTTGCAGGTCAGTGCGGAAAACTCAAATGCTGTCTCAACTACGAACTCGATGCTTACATCGACGCTCAAAAAGATTTTCCGAATATCCGTCAGCCGCTTGAAACCATGGACGGAACGGCTTACCACCAAAAAACCGACATTTTCAAACGCGTTATGTGGTATAGTTACGACCAACATTCTTCGGCTAACATCACCGTTGTACCGATTGACCGCGTTAAGGAAATCATCGAAATGAACAAAGCCGGCAAAAAACCCGACACGCTGCTCATCAACGACCGCAACACCGAAAGCGAACCCGTCAGCGAAAAAGAAACCGAAACAGATTTTACAGACGGCGGCGGCACCGACAGCATTACTCGTTTTGATAAGAAGAAAAAGAAAAAGAAGAAAAAAAACAATAATAAACAACCGCAACAAAACAAGCAAAAACCGCCGCAGCAGCCTCAAAACAACGGTTGATTTGGCAAAATTATTGTAGCAAAATATTTAAACGGAAATTAATTATGCAAATCAGTTCTTCAAGTCCCGTGTGGCGAAAAATGATTTCAGGGCAGATAAAAGTGCCGTTGAAATATTTGGCAGGGAAAATTGCACTCAGTCATTTGCAGTTACAGGTAAAAATAGGTCGTTGCACCGAAGAGAAGGCTGCATACGAAATGTATATGATATATCTGAAAGGTGAGATTAATCCAATTGTTCAAGCCGATATAGAGACTTTGTTAAAGTATAAATAAACTATTAAAAGTATGGATAGAAAATTGTTTTCACTGGAAGAGACCGCAAAAATGATACTTTCAGGAAAAAAACTTTTACTTGCAGGCGATGAAAAACTGCTATCAAAATTGCCCTCAGGCGATTGGATTGCGGGAACGTGCGATTATTTCATCGCCAAAGAAGGCGGCAAGAAATGTAAGGACAAGATTTTTGTAACCGATATAACTGATTTTCAAGACGAAATTATCATCAAGACATACGATGATAATACACTGAAAAACATTTACGCAGAGGCTTTTGATAACGGTGTAACAGTTTTAATCATACCACCTTACAGTGCTGTTCATTCATCATTTGCCCTTAATGCGCCGTCATACGAAAAATTTGCGCAGACACCTCTTGTAGGCTGGGTTGCCTCGCATATTTTCTATCCTGACCGTGCGCCGGACAAAGGCTATGTTTTTGCCAGCAGTGTGGCGTCAAAAACCACTGACAAGGCGGTTGCAATGCATATCCGTCTTAAAAAAGGAAAATACGCAGACCTTAATCTCATAAATTTCTATTCTCAGGACGGCGAAGGCGATGAAATAGAATTTTTAGAAGACGGTTTTGAAGTCCAAGACGTGCTTATAAACGGTGAAAAGAAGAATTTTGCCGATTATATCATACACAAACAAATAGACATAAAACTGCCTTTGATAATAAATCTTGACTCTGTAAAAATAAACACAAGTCTTTATTGTCTGGCAGATGGGAAAGTAAAGTTTTTCGCTCCTGTTTTCAAAGGTGTTGTATACAAATTTGCCAAAGCCTCGGAAAATCTCGAAAAAGATTTCTTAAAAATTGCGCCAGACAAAATGCCGACGTTTGCAGTAATTTGTATTCTGAATTATTTTTACGCAAGTCTTCAAGGCAAACATTTGGACGCGCTCTACGCCCCCGTTGCCAATGGAGAAATCTGTTATCAGTTAGTCAATCAAACGATTGTAACGATGGACATAAAAGATATTTAATTGGAGTGCGGGCTTCCGAGCCCGCTTTTTTATTTTACATCGTAAAAATTTTCTTTACAAGCAAAACTATCAGGGATACAACTCCCGACAACAAAGCAGTTGTAAGACTGAATGTTATAAACGTGATCGCCTTTTTTAATTTCATGTTTTCTTCCATAATACAATAAGTTTTTTAATTCGTTTCTTTCCCTATATAACACGCGAAAGGCGCAAAACCCTATCATTTTTTTAACTTTTTTTTTCAAAAACTTCCTTTTTTTTCAACTAAACAAGTTTACCCTTACAGCACAATTCCGAGCACATGAACATCATCGGTCTGTTCGTAGTCGCCTTTCCACTCCAAAAACGTCCGCTCCAACTCTTTACGCTGTTCCTCCATGGTAAGATGACAATATTTGAGGAGAACTTTTTCAAAATTTGCTACATAAAAACGTTTTTGCTTTTCACCGCCAAACTGATCGGGATAACCGTCGGTGGTGGCGTATGCAATATCACCGTGGCTAACCTTGAATTTAATGCTCGTAAAAGGAATCGTATAACACCTATCAATGCCGAGAGTCATGTGATTGGATTTCAAGCGAATTAGATATGCATCGTTTTCATCATTGGTAAAAATTTTACAACCGGTATTTTTGCATATTTCCTTGATTTCTTCATCAGGAGTGCCAAATCTTAATAAATATGCGTGTGAATATGCACCGGCAAAGTCAATTATGCAGTTATGACGGTCGTAAACAAACAGACTTGCGTCTATACTATCACTTGATGTGTCATCTTTGTCGCGCTGATGGAGTTGATGGATAATTCCGTTGCGCACCATATTGAGTATACTTGCCGGGTTAAGGTCATTAAGTTTGTTAATCGTTTGATTGAACATCACTTGTCCAAGCATACTGATAAATGCACCCGGCACACCGTGCCCGGTACAATCAGCAACGGTAAAGACTGCAAGTCCATTTTTGTATCCCACCCAATGAAAATCACCGCTAACGATATTTCTCGGCATATTGATAATAAAATGGTCTCCCAAAATTTCGTCCGAAAATATTTTCATCGGTTGCACAGCGTCTTGAATACGGCGAGCGTATGTAATGGACGCATTAATTTCCTTATTTTGCTCCTCAATTTTTTCGTATGCGTGATGAAGTTCGGTGATATTAGTGCTTACCCAAACTATCATCATAATTTCTCCATTATCGTCCAAAACCGGCGTTACATACGACTGAACCCAAAACGGCTTGCCTACCAAATGTTTCATCTCGGCAGTATACGATTGTGTCTCTTTTGTTGCAAGCACTTTTAAATAAGTTTCTCGTGTTTCAGGCGTCATTGCCGAGGCTTTGAGCGCAGGATGAGTGTGAAGTTGATCTTTTGGAATGTGAGTCTCGCGAGAAAAAGCGTCATTAAACCAAATAAACTCACCTTCCTTGGTTGTGATATAAATCGAGTTGCCGGTTGAGGCAGCAACAGCAGAAAGCATTTGAAGTTCGTTGTTACGTTCTTCAAGCATTTTCGTGGTCGCACGCAGTTCGGTGATGTCACTACAAACAAGTATCATCATTGAGACTTCGTTATTTTGGTCGAAAAATGGCGTTACCGTAGTCTGCATCCATACGTCTTTATGCGAGGGCGCAAATAGTGATATATTGAGCAGAAACTCTGCTGATTTTTTTGTTTCTAATACTTTGTCGTATGCCTTACGAGCCTCAGGCGGCATCAACTGACCTCTTAATGCCGGATGAGTGTGGAGTTCTTCCAAAGAAATGTCCGAATATCTCGAAAAAGAATCGTTGAACCATGTGAAATTGCCGTTAATATCGGTAATAAAAATCGCATTAACGGTAGCCGCTGCCACAGTTGAAAGTATGCGGAGTTCCTTATTGGTTGCTTCAAGCATTTCTGTTGTGGCACGTAATTCCTGATTTTTTTCGGTAATTTCATCTTGTTGACGTTGTAGTTGTTCTGAGCGTTGCTCTAATTTGTCACGTTGCTCCCTGAGTTTTTGGTTTTTCTTCTTCTTTTTGTAAAACAACAAAATTATTACCGCCGACATCAAAACCGATATTATGCAGAATGTAACTGCCAAATGAATTATTATCTTGTCGCGTCTAATGGTGGCATCTTGCTCTTCCTTGATTTTTTTTGCGTAATCGCGTTCTTGGGCAAAAATAAAATCCATTTCTTCCCAAGCCACCTCTTTGCTCTTTTTCATATCAATAATGTCTTGATAATAATTGTTGGCAATTTCGAGGTATTTGTATGCTTTTTCGTAATCCCGCTTTTTGTGATAATAATCGGCAAGACCTTGTGAGGCTTGGTGAAGAAGGGTTACATTGCGAATATCAAAAGCAGCGTTGAACCCGTTTACAAAATTAACGTATGCCGAATCAGGCTTTGAGATTGCGGTGTAATATTCGGCTATCGTAATGTATGAATCGGCAATTTTGCTTTTTATGCCCAATTTTTTACGGATTTCAAAACTCATGAGCATATTTTTAATTGCCTTGTCATAAATTTTATTTTTTTGATATGTAATGCCTAATCCGTTGTAACCGTCGCTGAGATATTTATAAGAAGTAAATTCCGAGGAGTCAAGCCCCGAATTGCGGAAACCATCAATGCCTTCTTCATAAAGCGTTATAGCCTCATCGTATTGCTTGGTGGCGCGTTTGATGTCGGCGGATACTATCAGTGAAGTATTCAAGTTGTTACGGTACTGATTGTTGAAAGAATTTTGACCGTTTTTGAAGATTGTCATTGCGTCCAAAATATATTCGTCAGCCTTACCAAAATCGCCGTCGTTAAGATAAGTGATGGCAGTGTGAAGGTACACTTCTCCCGTCAAAAGAGTATCTTTTGTGTAATCGTTTTTTACGATAGAAACCGCTTTCAGCATATTACGGATACTAAGCACTTCATTATGAGCGTAATCGTATGTAACACCGAGAATATAATGAATTTCAGCAAGTTGCTTATATGCTTTTCGGGTTTCGAGATATTTAACGGCTTTTTGATAAATGGCAATAGCAAGGTCAAATCTGTGGTGCTGAATTTGACTATAAGCCTGCATTATCTGAGCGCGGAGATATATGTTGAGATTGTCGGAGGTTTCGGCAAGACGATTTATTTTTTCGAGACAACGGTTTTTGCCGTCATCGTTATTAATGATGTCGTATAATTGGTAGATACGGGCAAGCGAACCGGCAACTTTTTCGAGGTTATTTTCCCGACTCAAAACTTTTTCTGCATCCATTAACGTTTTGCCCCAAAGATGTTTATCCTTGTTGCCGGCGGCATTGAGGGGTGCGGTGATACGTTGTTCCTCCTCGCAACGGATGTTGGAGTAAACGTACTCAAACTGCCCCCTACAATAGTTGACAAAGGCTGTTAAAAATAATATAGTACATAGCAGTATACGCATTGTGTAATGTTTATTCAATAAAAAAATTACAACAAATTCTGTTCCTACAAACACTGCAAATATAATATTTTTTTACTACGCTATTCGCAAAACCTAACAAAATTATGAAAAAAACGCATAATATTTTGCGAACATTTTTCCACAAAATATTATGCGTAAAAAAAAATTATTTCACCTCGGCAAAATAATTTTCCCGTAACGGCATCGTTACCTTGTCGCCTGAAAGCGTAACCTCGGCTTGTTGACGAATGTCAGCAGAGGAGGCTCCGATTTTTATTACGAACTTTCCCGAGGAAATATTCCATTGATTATTAGCAAAATATCCTAACTGTGATGTCTGAACAACGAATTTTACGGTTTTCTTTTCCCCTTGTTTTAGCGCAATACGGGCAAAACCCTGTAATTGTAACTTTCTGATATTCTGATTATCAGCAGTAGGAGAAACATAAAGTTGAACGATCTCATCTGAGGCTATTTTCCCGGTGTTTTCAATGTCAACACTTACATTGAAACTCTTTGAGTTTGTAGCAACATTTTGGTCAACAACGATATTTGAATATTCAAAAGTCGTATACGAAAGTCCAAAACCAAACGGCCATGCGATTTTTTTCGTGTCAAAATTGTCATAATTATAACAAATCGGCTCATGAATTTCCTCAGCAGGATAACTTACGGAAAGTTTTCCTGACGGACTTACATTGCCGTAAATGATGTCAGCCAAAGCATTGCCGCCTTCTTCGCCCGGATACCATGCCTGAATGATTGCTGCACATTTGTCTGCAATTTCTGAAATCACCTGCGCACGTCCGCCAAACATCACAAGCACAACGGGTTTTCCTGTTGTGATAAGTTTTTTGACAAATTCTTCCTGACGTCCTGGAAGTTTCAACGTTTTGCGGTCGCGATTTTCGCCACAAAGAATCGCATTTTCTCCAACAGCAGCAATTATTACGTCGCTTTGTTTGGCGATGTTGAGAGCGGCATTTTCGTCAGAGGGTTCACCGCTGTCAATCATGCGGTTTTGAATCTCTTTAAGATATGCAACTCTTGGGTCGCCACTCTGTTCGACAACAGTTTCCACTTCTTCTGTCCAGTCGCAACCACGTTGATAATCAAGGCTATAACCTTGTGGCAAACGATTTGTTAAACCGTCTTTCAAGCCGACGATTTTGGGATGCAAACCGTCTTCAATAGTACCTTTCCAAAAAAATCTCATTGATTGGTAAGTATAGTCGCCAAGCATTGCCCACATTGAATTGGCGTTTGGACCAGTTAATGCGATTTTTTGAGGTTTGTTAAGAGGCAGTATACCGTTATTTTTCAGCATTACAACCGATTGAGTTGCAAGTTGATACGCTGTATTGCGTTCTTCTGGTGTGTCAAATTTTATAGGACCTTGGTCGTAAAGTTTTGTGCCCTGACCGAGAGTTCCAACCATAAATTTGAATTTCAACACACGTTTTACAGCGGTTTCAAAAGTTTTTTCGCTGACAAGACCTTTTTCAATGGCTTCGGGAATAAGTTTGTAATTGTCGCCTTGCGGGAAATCGACATCGTTTCCGGCGTTAATGGCTGCTGCGGTGCGTTGAAGCGAAGTCATATTGTCGTCAACTTGATCGATAGAGCCGTAATCGCTCACCATAATTCCGTCGTAATGAAGATAATCACGAAGAATTTCTTGTTGAATTTGACGGTTTGCAACGCATTTTGTACCGTCAACAGCATGATAACCTGTCATAACAACTTTGCTACCTTCCTTTCTGATACAAACCTCGTGAGGCAAAAGAATTTCTTCCATGAGTTCTTTTTTGTTAGCATTTCCGCCGCCACCGTAACCGAGAAAATGTTTAGTACAAGCCGCAACGCCTTTTTTGAGGTCTCCATGTTGAAGACCGCGAACAAAAGCCGAAGCCATAACAGCCGAAAGATAAGCGTCTTCGCCGTAAGACTCTTCCAAACGGTTGAACGACGGGTCGCGAACAACGTCAATCATTGGCGAGAGCGACAAGAATCCGCCTACTTTTCGCAAGTCGGTTGCCGTCTGAAAAGTTTTCATCTCGGCGAGTTCGGGATTAAACGAGCATGCCAAACCGATTTGTTGCGGATAGACAGTTGCTTCCATAGCGTTGATACCGCTCAAAACCTCCTCATGCATGAGAGCGGGGATTCCGCTTGGAGTGTTGTTGATGAGCCAATCTTGCATTTGCGAAACCATGTCGCGGACTTTTTCGGGCGGCAACTGCGTATTTAGCATAAATTGCGAACAATGTCCCACGCCGTTAGGAATCAGTTCTTTACATTTTTCGGGAATCAAACGGTTGTTTTCGTCGAAAAACTGTGTCATATAAATTCCGCAAAGTTGAGCCACGCGCTCCTCTTTGGTCATCTTATTGTACAAAGCATCTACTTGTGCGTCAATGCTTTGTTGTTGAGTTGACGATGAACATGCGGCTAAACTACCAGCAAGTCCTGCCATTACTGCATATTTTGTTATTTTTTTCATTGAAAGAATTATGATTTATTTTTGGTGTCAAATGTAATTCTTTTTTTTCAAAAATTGATGATAAAAATTATCACAATTAAATAAAAAATTCTTATTTTTGTAGTTTAAGATAAACAAGTTATGAACATCGAAAAATTTCGCGAATACTGCATTTCAAAGCCGCACGTTACAGAGGATTTCCCTTTTGACGACGATGTGCTGACCTTCCGTGTCTGCAACAAGATTTTTGCCGTAGTTTCAATGAGTCGCCCCGATATGGCAACTATGAAATGCGACCCTGAACGCGCCCTCGACCTCCGCGAACAATACACCGCCATTGAAGGCGCATTCCATTGGAACAAAAAATATTGGAACCAAGTCCACTTCAACTCCGACGCCGGCGACAAGTTTATTTTTGAACTCGTTGACCATTCATACGATGAAGTGGTGAAGAAATTGAGCAAGAAGGAGCGGGAGGGGCTTGGGATTTGATTTCAATATTTCCGAAAAAAACACTACCTTTGCACCAAAATTTACAGCGCTATGGAATCAATACACATATCTTCTGAATATCTGCCTGCGGTAAAAGCCATCAAACAGGCAATTTTGGAGAGCCGCTACCGCGCCGCAAAATTGGTCAACAAAGAAATGCTTGCTCTATATTATTGGGTAGGCAACTACGTGTCGGAGCACAGTCGCGTGGATGCTTGGAACACTCACGCGATAGCCACTATATCCAAAATGCTTCAACAAGAACTGCCGGGATTGACAGGTTTTTCTGAAACCAACATCAAAAATATGCGCAAGTTTTACGAAACATGGTGTCCTTTTCTAAATCGGCAACTATTGTCTGCCGATTTGGACAATGGATTTAATATTAATGAATTATTAAATCGGCAGATAACATCTGCCGATTTGAGCGAAGATGATATGGACTGTTTTCTTAAAGTTGGTTTTTCAACACATAGAGAAATCATAAGGAAAACAACAACTTTGGAAGAAAGATTGTATTATATCCGACGCAGTGCAAAAGAGTTTTGGAACTATGACCAAGCGAAATACTATCTTGCCGAAAATGCTTACCACAAACAGGGCACAATCCAACAGACTAACTTTGACCGCACAATCACCAAAAGCGATTTCAAGCAACGTGCTTTGCAGTCGTTCAAAGATGAATATTTGCTAGATTTTATCAACATTGAAGATAACGAGCAACTTGACGAAAGGGAGATTGAACAAGGCATTATACAGAATGTCAAGAACTTCATAATGGCTTTTGGTCAAGACTTTTCGTTTATAGGCAACCAATACCGATTGGAAGTGTCAGGCAAAGAATTTGTAGTGGATTTGCTGTTTTTCTCGCGACGGCTTCGTAGCCTTGTGGCTTTTGAACTAAAACGCGGTGAGTTTAAACCCGAATATACAGGCAAGATGAATTTTTACCTTGCCGCCCTCGACCGTTATGTCCGCCTTCCCGACGAAAATCCTTCAATAGGCATTATTCTTTGCAAGTCAAAAAACGAAGAGATTGTGGAATTGTCTTTTTCTGATACGTCAAAGCCTATGGGCGTGGCTACATACCGCACGTCGAAAGATCTGCCAGAAAACCTCCGCAATGCACTGCCCAACATTGAGGATCTTAAAAAATTGATAACAGACAACGAGATTAAATAATCAATTATGCAAAACCGCTACACCATATTAAAACAGCAACTCGAACACCGCGTTCTCCTTCTTGATGGCGCGATGGGTAGCCTTATTCAACAATACAACCTTTCGGAAGAGGATTTCACCGGCGACAAGTTCGTGGGGGTAACGCTCCAAATGAAAGGCAACAACGATATTCTGAATATCACCAAACCTCAGGTTATCAAAGAGATACATTCGCGATACTTGGAAGCCGGATGTGACATTATCGAAACCAACACTTTTAATGGTACGTCGATTTCGCAGGCTGATTACAATACCCAAAAGTTTGTTTATGAGATAAATTTCAACGGTGCAAAAAACGCCCGAGAAATGGCTGACAAGTACTCCACGCCCGAAAAACCGAGGTTTGTAGCGGGTTCGATGGGTCCAACGAATAAGACCGCCTCGATGAGTCCCGATGTCAACAATCCCGGTTTTCGCGAGGTAACTTTCGACGATATGGTAGCGGCTTATACTGAGCAAGTTAGAGGACTTTTGGACGGCGGGGTGGATATTTTTTTGGTGGAGACATGTTTTGATACTATCAACATAAAGGCGGCGTTGTACGCTATAAATCAAGAACTTGAACAGCGCAACATCGACAAATTCCCCATAATGGTTTCGGCAACTATCGCCGACAAATCGGGCAGAACGCTTGCTGGTCAGACTGTTGAGGCGTTGCTCTATTCAGTTTCGCACATCGATTTGCTCACTATCGGCTTGAACTGTTCGTTTGGCGCTCGCGACCTGAAACCATACCTCAAAATCCTTGGCGAAAAATCGGTTTTCAGAATTTCGGCGCACCCAAATGCGGGACTTCCCAACCAATTTGGACAGTACGACCAAACGCCCGAAATGATGCAGGAACAGATTCAGGAATACTTGGACGAGGGTCTTGTAAACATTATCGGCGGATGTTGCGGCACCACACCTGAGCATTGCGCCAAGATGGCAGAGATTCTTGCAAACGCCAAGCCCCACCGAGTGCCTGAGAATCCTCACGAAATGCGTTTGTCTGGTCTCAATCCGTTGATTGTCAGCAAAAAAGAGAAACCATTCTTTAATGTTGGCGAGCGATGCAACGTGGCAGGTTCGCGAAAATTCCTCCGCCTTATCAACGAAAAAAATTACAACGAGGCTCTCGAAATTGCCCGCAAAGAAGTGGAGGAAGGCGCTGATATTATTGACGTTAATATGGACGACGCAATGCTCGACGCCAAAGCCGAAATGGTAACTTTCCTTAACCTTTTGAAATCTGAACCCGACGTGGCAATCAAGCCCGTTATGATAGATTCGAGCAAGTGGGATGTAATTGTTGCAGGTCTTAAATGCTTGCAAGATAAGGCGATAGTCAACTCGATTTCTCTCAAAGAGGGCGAAGAAAAATTCCTCGACCACGCACGCACAATTCAAAAATTTGGCGCAGCAACGGTGGTGATGGCTTTTGACGAAAAGGGTCAGGCAGACACCTTTGAACGCCGCATCGAAATTTGCAGCCGTGCGTATAAGTTGCTGACAGAGAGGCTCAATTTCAATCCCGAAGATATAATTTTCGACCCCAACGTTTTGGCAATTGCAACGGGAATCAGCGACCACGACAATTACGCCGTGGATTTCATCAAAACCGTTACGTGGATAAAAGCCAACCTTCCATACGCCAAAATCAGCGGCGGCATCAGCAACCTATCTTTCTCATTTAGAGGCAATAACCCTGTGCGCGAGGCAATGCATTCGGTTTTCTTGCATTACGCCGTGGCGGAGGGAATGGATATGGGCATCGTCAACCCTGCCGCAATGATTAAATACGAGGACATCGACCCCGAACTGCGCCAAAAAGTGGAGGACGTGGTGTTGAACAAATATCCCGAGGCAGGCGAACAACTCGTTGAATATGCGGAAGTTGCAAAGGCAAAGGCAGCCGGCAAAAAGGTTGAAAAAGACGAATCGTGGCGACATCTCAGCGTTGAGGAACGTTTACAGTATGCTTTACAAAAAGGCGTTTCGGAGCATCTTCAAAACGACATTGCCGAGGCTCTCCAAAAATATCCCAACCCCGTGGAAATCATCGAAAAACCGTTGATGGACGGTATGAACATAGTGGGTCAATTGTTTGGCGAAGGCAAAATGTTCTTGCCGCAAGTGGTTAAGACTGCGCGAGTTATGAAACAAGCCGTGGAATATCTCAAACCCGTAATCGAGGAGAAAAACTCTGCGGGCGCGTCTTCCGGCAAGATAATTATGGCAACCGTAAAAGGCGACGTTCACGACATCGGCAAAAACATCGTTTGCGTGGTGATGTCGTGCAACAATTTTGAGGTAATCGACCTCGGCGTAATGGTTCCGGCAGAAAAAATTGTTGAAGAAGCCATTGCGCAAAAGGCTGATGCTGTGGGACTTTCGGGTTTGATTACGCCATCATTAGACGAAATGATCAACGTGGTAAAACTGATGGAAAAATCGGGTTTAACGATTCCCGTAATGATTGGCGGCGCCACCACTTCGGAGATTCACACGGCAGTAAAAATTGCACCAAACTATTCAGGTCCTGTATGTTACGTAAAAGACGCATCGCAAAATGCCTACGTTGCCACGGCGTTAATCAATAAGAATCAGGAGTTTTTGGCGGAACTCAAACGCCGTCAGGAAGAACTCCGCCGTCAAAATTCAGGAACGTCAACCAACGCCGAACTCTCTGACGACGAAGCACTTAAATTGGCTCCTAAATTCACCTTTGATAAAATCGTTACTCCAAAAACTATCAACAAATTGGTTCTCAATGATATAGACCTCAATCTGTTGGTTCCCTACATCAATTGGAAAATGTTTTTGATAGCGTGGAAGGTGAAGGAAAACACTCCCGAAGCCGAAAAAACTTTGGCTGACGGCAAACGCATTTTGCAACAGATTATAGATGAGAAACTCACCCAAGCAAATGCTGTTTTGCAGATTTTCCCTGCCAAGAGTAGCGGCAATTATGTTGAGATTTTTGCCGACGAGGAGCGCAAAAACTGCATAGATAAGTTCCTGTTTCTCAGGCAGACACAGCCGTCGGACGATGGATTTTGTTATTCGTTGGCAGACTTTATTTCGCCCGAAAAAGACTATCTCGGAATGTTTGCCGCCACCACGGGCATTGGTCTCGACACCTCAAAAGACGATGAGTATCAGTCAATTATGAAAAAACTCCTGACCGACCGTCTTGTGGAGGCACTCTCGGAATATCTTCACCGTGAAGTCCGCACCCGCTATTGGGGTTATTCTCCCGACGAAAACCTTTCGCCCGACGAACTCATCAAAGGTCATTACACCGGCATCCGTCCCGCAATCGGCTATCCGTCCACCCCGCTTCACGAACATAAAGTTCAGGTTTTCAAGTTGTTGGATGTAACCTCTTGCACAGGAATTGAACTCACCGAAAGCACAATGATGATTCCAATGTCGTCGGTGTGCGGATTCTATTTTGCAAATAAAGAGGCGAGGTATATCCGCGTCGGGGCGTAACTTGGTTACGCACCTGCCGTTTAAAACACAAAATTAACCGCCGCCGCAAACTGAAAACCTCGCAAATATAAATTATCCGTAAAAGGAAGCATATAAGTCATTTTGGTGTCAATGAGCATAAAATTGTTTTTAAACAATTCTATTCCAATTGCGGGACTTACGTAAAAGTTTTTGAGCGAACTTTTTTTGCCTGAATACATCAAATATCCGATATTGTAACCTGAATACAAGTTGAGGAATTTTCGTCCGCCGCGACCCAAATGGCGGGAATAGAAATCCTGGCCAAAACTGAAATTGAAAATATCGGAATACATCAGCGTATCGTTTTGCGGCACTTCATCAGCCTTGAATGCACCAACGGTTATGTACGATTTGCCCTTGGTGAAAAGATATTTCAACATATATCCGTAATACAAATCAGCCGAAATGCCTTCCTTGGGGTTTTCGGGCTTAAAAACGCTGAATTCAAATCCCGGCATATTCACAAACCTGATTTTCATAGACGCGCTCGGAGTTGTAGGCTCACGCATCAAACGAATGTCAAGCACCACAGTTCCGTTTTTAGAATCCAATTCACGTATTTCGTTTTGATATTCGCGTGTTCTGTCCTTATCATCTGAATAACGGTCTTGCAAAATGTACTTTTCCTGCGGAATATATCGAGTGGTTTCTTTCAACTTGATTGTTTGACATTTCCATTCGTCCAACTTGGTTTTAAGGTCGGCAAATTGCGATTTCTTCATCACCAAGGTATAGGTTATCACAAAATAATCCTTAGTTTTTTCTTCAATTCTCACGCAATTTTGCTCCACGAATTGTTCAAATTGCGGCGACACCTTTTCAAAATTCGGCGTATAAGTTTCCACCGTAGCATCGATAAACGTGCTGTCGGCTCTGTCCTGTGCGAATGCGCTGTTTGCGAACATTACACAAGCAAATATGCTCAAAATTAATAGGTTTGGTTTCATAGCAAAAGTTTTTAAATAATTGTCTTCTGCAAAGATAACAACGATTTTTTGAATTGTCAAAATTCTTTTTGTAATTGTCAAAAACAATGCGTACATTTGCACAAAAATATTAGAAATGGAATCTGTAACTCCCTTAGGCTCAGAGATAACAATCGGCGGCATACGATTGAAATCCAACGTGTTGATGGCACCGCTTGCCGGATATACCTGTTTTCCGTTTCGGCTGATGGTAGAGCGGCTCGGGGCGGGAAGTGCCTATACCGAAATGGTGAGCGCAGACGCTTTGAAATACAACAACCGCGCTACCACGCAACTCCTCT
>JAEEGK010008255.1_pt1 | contig 24613 bp, 22 predicted proteins | sample 8958771 | NCBI WGS metagenome assembly JAEEGK01 (sample SAMN16246547, study PRJNA631951) | gut metagenome | biome: gut microbiome; feature: rumen; material: SC-attached | host: Bos | place: Iran: Karaj | collected 2018-10
GGGGAAGATGCCCGCGCCGATCATGCTTTCTCCCTTGGCGATCAGGGCGAAGTAATCTCCCTTTTCCACCAGCGTCTCGGGCATTCGGATCGTCTCGACAAAGCGCTGCTCTTCCTCCTGGCCGGGACCGCAGGCGACAGTGCCGAGAACAGAAATGCCGTGGATAGGCGCGACCTCGTTCATCTCTTTTGTGCGAGCGCTGCGATAGCCGTTGTAGGTCACTTCGCCGGATTCCTGCATGGCGACGAGATAACGGTGCACCGTCGCATACGGAATGCCCGTTCCCGCTTCGATCTCCCGCACGCTGGGGACTTTATCATGCTCGTAATAGAAAGCGTTGATATAATTTGCAATCACAACTTTTTTCTTTTCATCTTTCTTCATACGACCTCCAAAATAAAACGGACTGTTTCGGTGATAAGAATAGATCACGCGAAACAGCCCGTGTCAATATGGATTTGAAATTTTTTGTTTCAAGATTTGCTAGATGCTTTTTCTCTCTTCGACTTTAGCAAGGAGACGTGTATATTTCAATCCGTCTGTTCTTTAGTTCAACAATTTTTGCTGCGCCTGAGCGGAAGCCTCCGAGGGCTCCGCCACGGGGATGTCCGGGTAATCCGTCATCTTCGGCAGGGGCAGACTCTGCATATACTCGTGCATCGCCTCAGCCACACGCTTGCCGTTGACTACGGCCATGACCACATTTCTCGCACCGCTCGCCGCATCACCCGCGGCAAAAACGCCCGGGCGTGAGGTATGCCCGTCCGCGTCCACGGTGAGCAGGCCCGAGCGCTCGGTGTCGATTCCCTTCGTGGTTTGAATCAGATTGCTCTCAAACTCCTGGCTGGCCGCAATGATGACGCCGGTGCAGGGATAGAGCTTTTCGCTGCCGGGAACGGCTCTCACTTTTCCGCCCTCGCCGATCTCGCTGTCAGCCAGCACCAGACCGTCCTCCCGGATCTCCAGCGGTGTTTTCATCATCAGAAAGACCACGCCTTCGAGGCGGACATAACTTGCTTCATAGTCGCTGGCTGCGATCTTATCCCGGCGGTTGACCACTGTAACATAGCGCGCGCCCTGCCGCACCGCCGTCCGGGCGCAGTCCATAGCGGAATTACCCGAGCCAATGACCATGATCCGCTCTCCCAGGTGAAAAGCCTCCGGGGAGGCCAGATAGTTGATGGCAAAGGTCACATGGCCCAGGCTCTCGCCCTTGATATGCAGCTGCCGCGGCTTCCAGAGCCCCGCGCCGACAAACACGCTTTGAAACCCGTCGCGGAAGAGATCGTCGATGGTCAGCGCGCTGCCGATATGCGTGTTGGGGCGGAAGCGAATGCCCTTGAGCGCCAGATGGCGATAAGCGATGTCGTCCAGCACCGCGTCGGGCAGGCGGAAATCGGGAATGCCGTAGCGCATGACGCCGCCGATCTTATCCCGGCTGTCATAGATCGTCACGCCGTAGCCGTATCGGGCCAGGATGATGGCGATGGTGAGACCCGCCGGTCCCGCGCCGATGATGGCGACCCTGCGGCCGTTCGGCTCCGTCGGCCCCTTGACCATCTGATTGGCATAGGTCGTGGAAATGTAGTTTTCAATCATAGAGAAATGGACGGGACTTCCCTTGATACCCTGGATGCAGTGCCCCTCGCACTGATGCTCATGGTCGCAGACCAGCGAGCAGACCGTGGTCAAAGGGTTATTCTCAAACAGCATCCAGCCGGCGTCGTTGAGCTTTCCGTCCTTCAGCAGCCGGATGACCTCCGGGATGTTCGTATGGATCGGACAGCCCTCCTGACAGCGGGGCTTTTTGCAGCCGAGGCAGCGCTTGGCTTCCTCCATCACATGCAGTGCCATTTCATGTCCTCCTTCCGTTCAGCAGCGCAACAGAAATGTCGTTCACATTCGTGCCGGTCGGACCGGTGACGATCAGACCGCCGATGGCCTTCAAGGCGTGATAGGCGTCGTTCTCCCGCAGGACTTCGTGCACATCAATGCCTGCGGCCTTCAGCGCATCGAAGCTGTCTCCGTCCACATAGCCGCCCGCGGCGTCGGTGGGGCCGTCCGTTCCGTCGGAGCCCACGCTGATGACGGCGGCGTTTTTCATCCCTCGGATGCCCTCCGCGGCGGCGAGCGCCAGCTCCTGGTTCCGCCCGCCGAGACCCTTGCCCGTCAGATGCACCACGGTCTCGCCGCCTGCGAGAAAGGCGATCTTTTTACCGGAAGCGGCATGTGCGCGCAGGATGGACGCCAGAAAGCGCCCCGCTTCCCGCGCCTCGCAGTCGAGCTGATTGGTGAGGAATACCGTCTCATAGCCCATGCGCCGAAAGGCCCCTTCCGCCGCGCGGCAGAGCTCCCGCACGCTGCCCACGATCTGGGCATTCACGTTGGAAAGCGCCTTGGGTGTCTCGATTTTCAGCAGCTCACGCGCCTGCGGACTGAGTTGCAGTGCATGTTTTTCGACGATCCGTCCCGCGTCGGCGCAGCTCGAGGCGTCGGGGCTCGCCGGGCCGGAGGCGATCATATCCAGCGGATCGCCCAGAATATCCGAGAGGATCACCGCCTCCACATGGGCCGGAGCGCAGTGGGCGGCAAAGCGGCCGCCCTTCACAGCAGAGAGCCGCTTGCGGATGGTGTTCATCTCCACGATGTCCGCCCCGGAGGCCAGAAGCTGCCCGGTAATGTCCCGCAGCTCCGCGAGCGGGACCAGCGGCTTTTCAAACAGAGCGCTGCCGCCGCCCGACAGGAGGAAGAGCACCGTGTCGTCCGCTCTCAGATCTTCCGTCATGCGCAGGGCTTCTTCCGCCGCTTTGACGCTGTTTTCATCGGGTACGGGGTGTCCGGCCTCAATGAAGCACAGTCCGGGCAGCGGATCTCCCAGATGACCGTATTTCGAAATGACGAGTCCGTCCGTCACCGGAACCGGCAGCACATTCAGCGCGGCCGCCGCCATGCGATAAGCGGCCTTGCCCAAAGCAACCAAGAATACTCTCCCCGGAAAGCGTTTGCCTGCCAGCGCATGGGAGACCGCCTGCTCTGGCAGTACGGCGGAGATGGCTGCCTGAACAACGGCCTGGGCATCTGCTCTCAGTGTTCGATTCATTCAATGCGCCTTCTTTCAATGAGATTCGATATCTGCTTACAATTTGCGAAACAGCTCCGTTTTTCCGTCCCAATCCTTTCGGGCCTGAAGGAGTAACTTGTGGATGGCGGCGGCACGGGGCGGGATCAACTGCACCATCATGCCCAGATCCTTCCGCATATCCACCACCATGAAGCTGGGCTTGTCTGCGTTGGCCAGGATCGGGGCCGGATCTGTACCGGTCGCCTTGGCTTTTGCCAGAGCGTTTTCGATGTCTGGATAGCCGATCGTCACAACAGGGATATTCAGCAGATGGCACGCCTGTTCCGCTTCTCCCAGATCCTCCACAAACATGTGGATGTGGTTCATGCCGGGCTGCGTCATATCGTTCCCGTCCGTGAACATGGTCGGCACATCGATGGGTTGCTGCTGAACCACCTCCACCGAATGGGAACCCCAGGCCCCGTAGGCCGCATGGAATTTCAGCCCCTTGCAGTCCACCTCCCGCCCGCGATAAATCAGCCTTCCGAAGGTGTTTGTGGTGTAATAGAAAGGGCCGGAGCCAAAGCGCTCATGATGCGCCAGGGCAAAGGCTTTCCAGTCCGGTGCGTAGAAACCGATCTGATGCACAAAGTCACGGTTTTTGAAGTAGTTTTTCACTTCCCGCTGCTCCATGTCACGTTTCCTCCGATCAGACCAGATCCGCCGTGTCCCGGATCAGCTCGATCACGAGATCCCGCACCGGCGTTTTGACACCCAGCTCACGGGCGATGCTGTCAGACGCATGGAGATCCTTGCTCATAAACTTCGGGTACATCGCGCGCAGATTCTCTGGCAGCTTTCCGTCCTTGGTGGACGCGCGGTGCCGAAGCACATTGTAGAACAGGTTGTCCACCTCATCGGCGGCGAGACAGACCTCCAGATATTTGTTCAGGTCAATTCCGGCCGCTTCGCAGATCCGGCTGGTTTCCGTCAGCACGCGCCAGACGCAGAAGGTGTTGGCGTTGCGGCAGACCTTGACAAGCATCCCCGAGCCAACCGGGCCGCAGAGGATGGGGGCGGCGGACCAGTCGTCCAAAACGGGCTTGGCATAGGCAAAGGTGGCCTCATCGCCGCCGATCATACCGACAAGGCCGTTCTCCGCTGCCTTGGAACCGGGCGTCACGCCGCAGTCCAGAAAACCGACGCCGCGCGACATGCACAGCGCCCCGATCGTTTTCGCTTCATCCACCGACACGGTGGAGAGAAGAACGATGACCGTCCCCTCGTGGGCGTTGGCCAGGAGACCGTCGGGCCCGTCCAGCACCTCAAGGCATTGCGGATAGTCAAAAACGGAGACCATGATGATATCCGCTTTCTCCGCAAGCGCCTTCAGGCTCTCTTCCTCGGGCGGGCAGCCCGGATGATTTTTATATTTTCCCGCTGTGCGGTTATAAACAACGGTCTTTCTCCCGCTGTTTGCCAGACTTGTAGCCACACCGCCGCCGATGCTTCCGAGACCGACCACGCCGGCGACCAGATCCTTTGCGTCTTTCATGCGGTTTTTCCTCCATTGATAACAGATTGCATTGCGTTCTCTTGCTGTTCCAGCTTGTTTAGCTGCTTCAAGCCCAAACAGACGGCGATGACCGTCGCCAGGGTATCCGCCGCCATATGGGCGCTGACATTTCCCAGCACGCCAAAAAGCGCGTTCATCAGATAGAGCAGCGGGATGAGCAGGATGCCCTGCCGCAGCAGCGAGGCGAGAGTCGAGCGCTTCGCATTGCCGGAGGCTTGAAGAAAATTCGTGCTGATGTAATAAAACCCCATGATCGGTCCCGTCAGCACACGCAGACGAATGATCGTTTGACCGAGGGAGAGCGCCTCCGGGTTTTTGAGAAACAGCGAGATGATCCATTCACTGCCGAAAAAGCAGAGAAGCGTCATGCTCAGGCCGAGCGAGACGGTCAAAATGGCGAGCTTGCGCAGAATCTCGCGGATCCGGGGCAGATTCTTCGCACCGTAGTGATAGGCCAGCAAGGGCTGTACGCCGACGCAGACGCCCATCTGCACCATGGTGATGATCGTAGTGGATTTTCCCGCCGCGGCCATCGCCGCGACGGCGAGCGTACCGTGGCGAACCATCAGCTTGTTGGCCAAAGCGGAGGCGAAGCTGGTCAGCATGCTGTTTGTCCCGTTGGGCAGCCCGATCGCCAAAATGTGCCGAAGCTCCAAGGGTGCGCGGAGGGCAAGGCGCGGCGAGAGGGAAATCCCCTCGCTTTTTCGAAGCGCATACCGAACCAGATACGCCGCACCGAAGAGATTACTCAGCACGGTCGCGGCCGCCGCTCCGGCAACGCCCCGGCGGAAGGTCAAAATGAAAAGTGGGTCCAACAAAATGTTGCTGACCGTGGAGAGCAAATGACCGACCATACTCTCCATGACGGCGCCCTCCGCCCGGATCACATTGCCGAAGGCTGTGGTGAAGACCATGACGGGCGTTCCGAGAAGCAGAACAGTCAGATAGCTTTGCGCATACGGCCACATCTCCGTATTGACGCCGAGAAAGCGCAGAACGCGCCCCCGGAACGCCAGTACGAGCAGGCCGAAAAGCGCCCCCAGCACGAGGGAGCCCCAGCAGCAGAGGCTCGTATATAGACGAACGCGGCGGCTGTCACCCTCACCGAGCGTTCGAGCGATGAGAGCGCAGCCGCCGCCTCCGATCATTGAGCCGAGAGCCATGATCATGGTGAAAACCGGAGTGGCGATCGAGACTGCGCCCACCTGAACGTCGTCGTGCAGCTGCGCGATGAAGAACATATCCGCCATGTTGTAGAAAACCATGACAAGCATGTTTACAACCGCAGGGATCGCCATCGCGAAGATCGCACGCCAGACAGAGCTGCTTTGGAAAAGCTGTTCCCGTTTCGACTTCATGTTTTCACCAAGGATCGCTTAGGCCCTAAGCCGGATCAGAGAATGATGTTGTTCTGCCCGCCGTCGAGCCAGGCGCGGAGATTGTCAAACACGATCTCGGCGCGCAGGGTCATGGATTCCTTGCTGGCAAAGGCAATGTGCGGGGTGAGCAGGGTGTTGGGCGCGTGGAGCATCTGCGTGTCGAGAGGCAGGGGCGGCTCCTTGGTGAACACGTCCACCGCAGCACCGGCGATGACGCCCTCGGAGAGCGCGCGGGCGAGATCGTCCTCGTTGGTGACCGGGCCGCGGGCGACATTGATGAGGATCGCGGAGCGCTTCATCATGCAGAGCTTTTCATAGTTGATCATACCGCGGGTGCTGTCGTTGAGCGGGCAATGGAGCACAACGATATCGCTGCGGCGCAGCAGCTCCTCCTGGGAGACCTGCTCGACATAGTCGGGATACTCCGGATGGAACTTGCGGCTCTGCGCCAGAACGTGGCAGTTGAATGCGTGGAGCAGTTCACCGGTGCGGCTGCCGATCTTGCCGTAGCCGATGATGCCGACCGTCTTGCCCTTGAGCTCGCAGCCGACCAGGCCGTCCTTCGTTCCGCCGGCACGGACGCGCTCCTGCGTCTGGGGAATGTTGCGCAGCACAGACAGCGCCATACCGATCACGAGCTCGGAGACCGCCTCGTTGGAGTAGCCGGAGGCGTTGGAGACCTTGACGCCCTTGGCCTTTGCCGCGTCCAGACCCACATGGTCAACGCCGGTGAAAGCCACGTCGATAAACTGCAGCTTGTCGCAGGCGGCAATGACTTCGTTCGGCATGGGCATGTTGGCGATGATCATGGCGTCGGCGTCCTTCGCCTCGTCGATCAGGGTGGGGATATCGGTGGTCTTGGCGTAGTCGACAAATTCCACTTCACCCGCAAAGGGCTTCTTGAAGGAGGCCAGCTCCTCCGCGGAGATACCGAGTGACTCGAGAAGAACGACTTTTTTCATGTTTCTGTTTCCTTTCTTATAGTAGGTATTTATTACTTACGGGATAGAACCAGGTGGATTTTTTCTTCAATGGCTTTTCGGTTGAGATGGTAGTGATCCATCAGCTCATCTGGCTGACCGGACTGCCCGAAGCAGTCCTGAACGGCCACCATTTCCATCGGCACCGGGTGATTTGCAGCAAGGCACTCCGCCACGGCGCCGCCCATGCCGCCATACACCTGGTGTTCCTCGGCGGTGACAATGCAGCCGGTCTCTTCGGCGGCAGCAAGGATCGCCTCCTTGTCCAGAGGCTTTACGGTGTGCAGATCATAGACCCGGACGGAAATCCCTTGCTGCGCCAGAGCTTCAGCCGCCTGCAGCGCCTCATAGACCAGCGCGCCGTTGGCAAAAACCGTGACGTCCTTGCCCTCGCGGCAGAGGCGCGCCTTGCCCAGTTCAAAGGGCGTATCCTCATCGGTGATCACGGGGACGGCTTCCCGGCCGAAGCGGACGAAGCAGGGGCCGTTTTTCTTCGCGATCGCAAGCGTCGCTTTCCGCGTCTCCTCTGCGTCGCAGGGGACGACGACGGTCATCCGGGGCAGAACGCGCATCAGCGCCACATCTTCCAGCGACTGATGGGTCGCGCCGTCCGGGCCGACGGAGATGCCCGCATGGGCGCCTGCCAGCTTGACGTTCAGGTCGTTGTAGCACACGGTGGTGCGGATCTGATCCCAGGCCCGCCCGGCGAGAAAGACGCAGTAGGTGGACACAAAAGGAGTCATGCCGGAGAGAGCAAGGCCGGCCGCAGTTCCAACCATGTCCTGCTCAGAGATGCCCATATCCAGGAAGCGCTCCGGGTATTGCTCGCGCACCCAGACGGTACGGGTGGATTTGGCCACGTCGGCGTCAAGCACCATGATGTTTTCTCCCTGCGCACACAGGGAGAGCAAGGCTTTTCCGTAGCCGTCGCGCATCGGTATCCTGTTCATGCTTCCGCCTCCTCTCGAATTTCACGCAGCGCCCGCTCCAACTGCTCAGCGTTCGGCGCGGTGCCGTGCCAGGCGCAGTCGCCCTCCATGAAGGAGACGCCCTTGCCCTTGACGGTGTTGGCGATCAGGACGCTGGGCTTTCCCTTGAAGGCGGCCGCCATCTCATAGGCACGGAGGATCTGCTCCATTTCGTGCCCGTCCAGCTCGATGACGTTCCAGCCAAAGTCGTGCCATTTGGCACAGAGATCACCAAGATCCTTAATATCCTCAGTGGTGCCGTCCAGCTGCACGTGGTTGTAGTCCACGATGGCGCAGAGATTGTCCAGCTTGTGCTGGGCCGCGGTCATCACCGCCTCCCAGATCTGGCCCTCCTGCAGCTCGCCGTCGCCCAGGAGGCAGTAGACGCGATTTGCGCGCCCCTGCTTTTTGAAGCCGAAGGCAAGTCCGTCGGCAATGGACAGGCCCTGCCCGAGGGAGCCGCTGGAGCAGTCGAGACCGGGCGTAGATTCTTTGTGCGGATGCCCCTGCAGGATGCTGCCCAAACGGCGCAGCGTCCAGAGCTCCTCCACCGGGAAAAAGCCCTTTCGCGCGAGAACGCTGTACAAGACCGGGGCCGCGTGCCCCTTTGAGAGAAGAAAGCGATCCCGGTCCTCCCAATCCGGTCTTGCGGGATCGATGCGCATGATACCGCCGAAATACAGACCCACCATCAGGTCCGTGGCCGACAGAGAGCCGCCGGGGTGCCCGGAGCCGGCCTTATGCACCATGTTGAGGATATCACAGCGCACGGTTTTGCTCATTTGAATCAGATCCATCCTAAGTCTAAGCCTCCATTCTCCAATGCTCTTTGGAGTTCTTTACGATCGCAACGATAGCAGACTGCACGGGGATTGAGAATTCGCATTTTCGTTTCCGATTTAATAAATTAGTGTTGTTGGTATGTGAGAGCAAATCCGTGAAATTGAAATCGAATTTTCTGCATTCTTTTCTTGAAATTGCCTTGCCGCTATGATAAATAATAGGTAAGCGTACGATTTCGACAAGGGAGGGATTTCGATGGAAGCCGCTGATAAGCTTGCGCTCTTTTCGGAGCTGATCTCCTGCAACCAGGCGCTGTACCTCTGGCAGTTTGATTCGGAGGGCGAGCTGCTGGAGAGCAACTGCCCGCATGCGTCGCTGTTTTTTCCTCTGTTCCGGCACGATCACAACCCGGAATATGTCTTTTCGGTGCAAAAGAAGCGTCCCATTCTCATCTCGAACGACATCGGTTTTACCTGGGTGGTGGAACGGCTCTGGGAGGGAGAGGAAGCCGGAGGCTTTGTCACCGTTGGGCCATGCATTTTGAGTTCCGTTCAGGCAGACCTGGTGGAAAAGCGGCTGCGCGGCATCTATATGTATAATTCCGGGACGCGGGAATGGAAGGAGCGCCTGCTCCGGGAGATCGGCAATGTCCCGTTTGTCTCTTTCCTTTTGATCTGTCAGTTCGCCGTGATGCTGCATTATTGCCTCTGCGGGGAAAAGATCACAAGCGGCGAGATCCATTTCCAGACCTCCCAGGAGAGCATTCCGGCAACGCCAGGTCCCACACGAGACCCTCTGAGGAGCTTCCGTGCGGAGCGGGCCCTCCTGCATGTCATCCGGGAGGGGGACATGGATTACAGCGGCATCAAAGCGCACGCACAAAACGTCGGTGTTGTTCCTGCCTACACCGGCGATCCGCTTCAGGATCGCAAGATCCTCTGCACCTTGTTCACGGGTCTCTGCTCCCGCGCGGCGATCGAGGGAGGTCTTTCGGCGGAGCTTGGTTTTTCCCTCGCCGATCAATACATCCGAGAGATTTGGGAGGGGAAGAGTATCTCCGGTGTCGCGGCTGCAAACGGACAGATGATACAGGATTTTGTCGCCAAGGTGCACAAGACCCGGGAAAACAAAAGCTATTCTCCCATGGTGAAAAGCTGCGTCGACTTTATTGAGCTGAACCTGGAGAAGCAGTTGGATCTGGAGACCCTGGCTTCTCGCCTGGGCTACACAAAATACTATCTCTCCCGCAGCTTCAAGCAGGAGCTGGGGGTCACCGTCAACGAGTATATCAAGGTCGCCAAGATCGAGCGGGCCAAGCTGTTTCTGGCCAATACAGACGACAGCATTGACAGCATTCTCGAGCGGCTCGGCTTCAGCTCCCGCAGTTATTTCTCCGAGACCTTTCATAAAATCGTAGGCAAAACTGCGACACAGTATCGCGCGGAACATAAAAGCTTCTGATGCTATATGGCTAAACCGGCACCCGGCAGGGTTGAAAACCTGCCGGGTGTTTTTTTGCAGTATGGTTTCATAAATTCGTGTTAGGTTTCTGAAAATCGCTACATTACAATTTGTTAGCTAATTTTCAAAATTCAACACAAATTCTTGAATTTCATATGTCTTGCACCCGTGATATTCTGCGGCCAGAAAGAATCTTTGAAAAGGGTGAATCAGATGCGTCAAGTGATTTCCTTCTGCGAGGATTGGCGTTTTCAAAAGGGTGCATCGCTGCCGGAAGCTTTCCCGGTCGAATGGGAGAACGTAAGACTTCCGCATACCTGGAACGTAGAGGACGGACAGGACGGCGGAAACGACTATTGGCGCGGGACCGCTTTCTATGCCAAACGCTTTGGCTGCCCGCAACTGGAAGTCGGCGGTCGTGCCGTTCTGGACTTTGGTGCCGCCGCCATGAGCGCGGACATATGGCTCAACGGGCAGCATCTTGCCCGGCACGAGGGCGGCTATTCCCGCTTCCGCGTCGACATCACAGACGCTCTGCGGGAGGAGAACCTGCTTTGCGTCGCGGTGGACAACAGCGAAAACGATCGGATCTATCCCCAGAGGGCAGACTTCACCTTTTACGGCGGCCTTACGCGGGAAGTAAATCTGATCCTGGTTCCATCCGCTCATTTTGAGCTGCTTCGGAACGGAACGCCGGGCATTCGGGCAAATGCGGAGGCCTCCGGCCGGACGGCGGCAGTCCACGTTGTCGCCTGGGCAAACGCCGGTGAGGTCTGCTTCCGTCTGGACGGACAGACGCAGATCGTTCCGGTCGCTGAAGGAAAGGCCGAGGCCGATTTCCGCCTGGACCCGGTCCATCTCTGGGACGGTCTGGACGATCCGTATCTCTACACCGTGGAAGCGAGCCTGTTGGAGAACGAGACGGAGTTGGATCATATCTCGACCCGCTTCGGCTGCCGCAGCTTTATGATCGACCCCCAGCGCGGCTTCTTCCTGAACGGGCGCAGCTACCCGCTGCGCGGCGTGAGCCGGCATCAGGACAAGAAAGGAAAGGGCAGCGCGCTTTCCCTGCAGGATCATCGGGAGGATATGACGATCATCCGGGAGCTGGGTGCCAACACGCTGCGTCTTGCCCATTACCAGCAGTCGCAGGAATTCTATGATCTCTGCGATGAAAACGGCCTGATCGTCTGGGCGGAGATCCCCTATATCTCGCAGCACATGCGAAACGGCGAAGAAAACTGTCTCTCTCAGATGCGCGAGCTGATCGAGCAGAGCTACAATCACCCGTCGATCGTCTGCTGGGGCCTGTCCAACGAAATCACGGTGGGAGCCTCCGACCGCAAGGCCTTGATGGAAACCCACAAAAAGCTGCAGGCTCTGTGCAAGGAACTGGACCCCAACCGCCCCACGGTCATGGCCCACGCCTTCATGCTGGAGCAGGACAGCGCGCTGATCCCGACCGCGGATCTGGCCGGGTATAACCTGTACTTCGGCTGGTATCTGGGCGAGCTGGAGCAAAACGACCGTTTTCTGGACGAATATCACGCGAAGTACCCGGATCGCATCCTCGGATTTTCGGAGTACGGTGCGGATGCGAATCCCGCCCTGCAGGCGGCAAGACCCGAGCGCGGCGATTACACCGAGGGCTACCAGTGCCTGTATCACGAGCATCTGCTCCGCTGCATCGATGAGCGTCCCTGGCTCTGGGCGACCCATGTATGGAACCTCTTCGATTTCGGCGCCGACGGGCGCGACGAGGGCGGCAAGCTGGGTGAAAACCAGAAGGGTCTGGTCACCTTTGACCGCAAGCTGAGAAAAGACGCCTTTTATCTCTACAAGGCGGCCTGGAGCCGGGAGCCTTTCGTTCACATCACGGGCAAGCGCTATCGCGACCGCGCCGAAGCGGAGACAGAGATAAAGGTGTATTCAAACCAGTCCGAGGTTTCCCTCTATCTGGATGGAGATTTGATCGGGCAGCAGACGGGAAGCCGTATATTTCGCTTCCGCGTCCCGATCAACGGGGAACACCGGATCACCGCGACCTGTGGAGAGCTCCGGGATGAAATGACGATCCGCCATGTTTCTGAGCCCAACGAGAGCTATCTGCTCCCGGGGCGAAAGAGCGTGGTCAACTGGTTTGACCGTGACCTTGTCAAGGAGGGTTATTTCTCCATCCAGGACAAGCTGGGTGTACTTTCAAGCGATCCCGACGCTGGCCCCATCGTGGCGGAAATGATGGCGCTGGTGCGCAGCAAACGCGGCGATGTGGCCAAGGAGGCCAGCTCGAATGCGGGACTCCAGAAAATGATGGCGCAGATCCCGCTGGAGAGTCTCCTCCGTCAGGCCGGAGGCGCAGTCAGCGAGGAATATGCCCGTGAGCTGAACCGACGCTTGCAGGCGATTCCAAAGAAGAATCCGGGAGGTGACGGTAAAGACTGATCCGAACCGTATTCCTCTGTATGCAAATATAAACATGAAGGGAGAAAAACATGAGCGAAACCACAGAAAAAGTCGAATATTTCGGCGCATCAAAATTTGAAATCGCAATGATCTCGCTGACGCAGGTCGCGGCCAACCTCTTCAACGTCCTGATGACCATGGTCAGCTATCTGGCTACCGGCGGCTGGGGCATGGCGGTCATGGTCGCAAGCCAGATCACTGCTTCCATGCGTATCCTGGACGCTGTCACCGACCCCATCGTGTCCTGGTTTGCCCCCCGCGTGCGCACCCGTTTCGGCGTTGCGACGCCGTTGGTCTTCCTCGGCTGGATTCTGGAGATGGTCTCCATCATCCTGATGTTCAACGTCATGCCGAACACCCAGAGCGTGCCCCTGTTCATCGTCCTGTACGTGGTCAATGTTTTCGGCTACACCTTCCTGAACAAGGCCATCATGATCTACAAGCTGAACGTGACCAACGACCCCAAGAAACGCCCCCTCTTCCAGCGCTATAACCAGACCTTCGTGATGATCTTCACCATGATCCTCAGCCTCTACCGCGCGAAGATCCTGGTCCCCAAGTACGGCGGACTGAAGCTCGGCCTGTTCCAGGAGCTGAGCGTGTTTATCCTGATCGTCACCGGCGTCATGATGCTGCTCGGCCTGTTCTTCGCCCGGAAGTACGACAAGGTCGAAGATTTCGAGCGCAACTATCATAAGGCCACCGATTTCAACTTCAAGGACATTTGGAATCTGATCGTTCACAACCCTGCCTTCCTGATGGAGACGATCTCCAACGCTACCGACAAGATCGCTTCGCAGACTGCCGGCAACACGGCTGTCCAGACCCTGCTCTTCGGCATCATTATCGCAAACTACGGCTTTACCGGCGACATTTCCATCATCACCACGCTGGTCACGCTGGCTATGATCTGGCTCATCACCGGGCGCGCCAAGAAGCGCGGCAACAAGGACGCCTACCTCAAATGGTGCTGGCTGTGCGTCATTGTCGCTGCTGTAACCTGCACTTTCCTCGCCGTGATCGACCCGACCCAGATCACCAAGGCCACCGTTCCCACTGTGATCTTCGTCATCCTCTACGCCGTGATGAACTCCTTCAAGTCTACCACCAACGCCGCCGTCCAGACCATGACTCTGGATATTCAGGACTATGAGTTCTATCTGCACGGTAAGTATCTGGGACCCATGGTCAACGCCGTCGGCACGTTGCTGTCCAAGGTCGTCGACTCTCTCTCCTCCATCATTCTGGCCGCTTGCCTCGCCACCCTTGGGTATGTGGATTCCATGCCCCAGCCCGGTGATCCCAGCAGCCCCAAGGTGTTCTGGATGACGATGTTCCTGTGGCTCGGCATGCCCGTGCTCGGTTATCTCGCCTCCATCATCGCCATGAAATGGTATCCTCTGACCGCCGAGAAGATGGTCGAGGTGCAGAAGCACAACAACGAGATGCGCGCCAAGAACGCCGCCGCGTACGAGGCGGAGCTGGCCGGAAAGAACGCATAAACAACGGTAAGCGGAAAGGAGCGCCGTATGGAACATAAAACTTTTCACGAGAGCGCAAGGGAGCTTCCGGTATTGGAAGCGGACGTCCTCGTTGCCGGAGCGGGCACCGCAGGCTGCATTGCGGCTATCGCTGCCGCCAGAGCGGGCGCAAATGTCATTTTGATCGAAAAGCTCCCTGTCCCCAGCGGCACTCTCACCAATGGCGGCAACGGGATCTACAGCTACTTCGCCCAGAGCAACGATCCCGACAAGGCCGTTCAGATCGTCGGCGGCATTCCCTATGAGCTCTTCGAACGGGTAGACGCCGCCGAGGGCTCCACCGGGCTGATCGCGGTGGCGAACGAGCCGCGCCGCTGCCCGAAAAAGCCGATCTTCAACCATGAGGTGATCAAGGGCGTCCTGTGCGAAATGCTGCTGGAAGCGGGGGTTCACGTCTTTCTGCAGACCATGCTCTGCGATGTGAAGATCGAAAACGGAAGCATCAAGGCCGCGATCATCGAGAACAAGGACGGCCGCAGCGCCATCGTCGCTAGGCAGTATATCGACTGCACCGGCGACGGGGATCTGGCAAAGTTTGCAGGGCTTCAGCAGGTGAGCAACTGGCAGGATTACAACAAGGTGTCCGGCGCCGCGACCAGCCTTCCCTTTGCCATGGATGGCATTGACTTTGAAAAAGCGGTGCGGGAAGGCACGGGCTTCTTCGTCAAGCGCGAGCAGGTGCAGGTGGAGGGACACGACGCCCACACCACCTATATGCTGGTGCTGCGCGATCCCCCCGAGCGCTGCCGCGAGCTGACGGAGCTGAACCTCCGGCACTTTATCGGCATCAGCGCAAACCATCCTCACGAGGCCTCCAATATCAACAACTCCAAGGGCGTCCACTGCGACGCCAGCACCGCGGAGGGCCTGACCCGCGCGGAGATGGAGAACCGGATCAAGAACCTGAAATTCGCCAACGCCCTTCGCCACTGCGTCCCCGGTTTTGAAAACGCCTATATGACCTGGCAGGCTGTTCAGGTCGGCGTGCGCGCGAGCAAGGTCACCTTGTGCGACAAGATGCTGACCCAGGAGGAGATCTCCTCCGCGGCGCGCTTTGATGACGAGATCGGGCTGTATGGCTTCCATGACCTGGCGCCCACCCGTCCGCACTGCTTTTCGCAGGCGCCCGGCTTCTACGGCTTCCCGTATCGGATGCTGCTGCCGCTGGGCTGCGACAATCTCTTCATGGCCGGACGCTGCGTCACGCTGGATGTGGAGGCGCATATGTCCACGCGCAACACGGTCGGCTGCATGATCATGGGCCAGGGCGCCGGTACCGCCGCCGCTCTCTGCGCGAAGGCGGACTGCAAGAGCAGGGAACTGCCCTATTCCGCACTTCGAGAAGAGCTTCTGCGGCAGAAAGCGATCCTGAATGTAGAAGAATAAGCGAACTTTTCGCTCTCTTACCTATCTCTCTGCCGGACGGCGCAGTGCTTGATCGCGCTGCGCCGTCTGTATTATAATGGCTTTGCCAAGCTGCATCGAAATGGAGGCTGCTATCATGTCTGCTGCCATGCACCAGATCCTTGTCATCTTCATTGGGGTCCTCGCGGGCTTCCTCTGCCGGAAAGCGAAGATCCTGACAGAGGAAGGGACGGGAACGCTCTCGAACATCGTGGTCAAGATCATCCTGCCTTTTTATCTCTTCAGCGCCATCTTGAATACAGACGCCGCGGTGGATTCCGGCACGGTGCTGCTGACCATCGCGCTCTCGGCGGGCATGTTCCTGCTGAGCGGTCTGGCGGCGCTGCTGGTCGTTCCGCTTCTCAAGCCGCCCACAGGAGACAGGGGCGTTTATCTCTTTGAACTGATGTGCGGCAATGTTACCTACATCGGAATCCCAGTCTGTGCGGCGGTTCTCGGCGGCTCGGCGGCCTTCTACGCCTCGCTCCTCAACATCCCCTACAATCTCATCTGCTTCTCCCTGGGGATCTGGCTGCTGGCCGGGAAGCTGCCCCTCAAGAAGATCCTGAATCCGGCCTTTCTGGCAGGCGTCGCGGCGGCGATCCTTTATCTGCTGCGCGTGCCGGTGCCGCAGGTCATTCTGGACGGCTGCTCCTTCATCGGGCAGGCGACCTCTCCCTGCGCCATGCTGGTGATCGGCTCGGTGCTGGGGAGCGTCCCCCTCAGGCAGATCTTCAGCGAATGGCGGGCCATCCCCTATGTGGCCCTGCGTCTGGTGGGGATCGGGGCATTGGTCGCCTTTGCTCTCTGCTTTGTGAACATCGACCCGGTGCTCAAGGGCGTGCTGACCCTGATGGCGGCCATGCCTGCGGCCACGAATTCCACCATGCTCTGTACGATTTACGGCGGCAACCGGGAGCTATCCGCGAAGCTCATCTTCCTCTCCACAGCACTATCTGCCGTTACGATCCCGCTCTGGGCAGCCTTGTGGTTTTGAAATCGACACGAAGGCGTCTTTGTGTCGTTCCGATCCGGGGAAAACTCCTTTATACTAAAGCCATCCGATGAGCCAGGTGCGCAGTGAGCTGTCGGGCAAACAAAAAATGATAAAGGAGTTTTAACCATGAATACCGATAAAATCTATGCCGAATCCATCGCCAAGGAATACGCCCCGCAGGAGACCTCCAAGCTCGTCGCCTTAAAGAAGCTGGACCGGAAAGCCAAGAGCAAAGCGAACATCTTCACCTACTGCTTCGGCGTAGGTATGACGCTGATCCTGGGCCTTGGCATGTGCTTTGTTCTGGGAACCCTCGGAAACGGCGGCATGGCCGCGAAGGTCATCGGCATGATCCTCGGCGCCGTCGGGATCGCGGGCGTCAGCGTCAATTATCCGATCTACAAAAAGCTACTTGCGGCCGGCAAGAGCAAGTATGCCTTTGAGATCATGACTCTGGCCAGGGAAATCAGCGAAGCGGAAGCATAAAAAACCAAAGAAAAAGGAAAGGGCGGCATCGAATATGAACAGGTCGGAAAGCAAGTATTTCAATACCGCCCTTCTCATGGATCAGGCGCTGGTGGAGCTGCTGAAGGAAAAGGATTTCAAGTACATCTCGGTCAAGGAGATCTGCGCGAAGGCGGGCGTCAACCGGACGACCTTCTATCTGCACTATGAAACAATAGCGGATCTTGTGAATGAGACCCTGGAGCAGACGATGCGGCAGTTTCAAGAGTCCTTTCCGATAAAGCCGGAAGAGTTTGTGCCGAGGATAGAAAAAGCGCCGCTGCAAGACCTGGTGCTGATCAGCAGGGAATATCTGCGTCCCTATCTTACATTCGTACAGGCACATCAGCCCCTGTATCAGGCAGCCTTTGAAAATCCGGCCGCGCTCAACACGGAGAAACATATAGAGGACGTCTATCAATATGTGCTGCTTCCGATCCTGGATCGTTTCCGCGTTCCCGAAGAGGAGCAGGTCTATATGATGGATTTCTTCATTTATGGGTGCATGGCGATCGTGCGGAGATGGGTGGCAAACAAGTGCCGGGAACCGGTCGAGCAGATCGAATCCCTCATCATTCGCTGTATCCGCCCGGAATCTGACAGGCAAGAAGAACCGGGGAGAGCAGAATGAAAGAAAAGATTAAGGCGCTTTTCTCCATTTGGAGAGAGGATTATTTGTTCAGCACAGTCCTCGCCTCCGCCATCGCGGCGCTGGTCAATGTGGCCTATACCGTGTATAACGGCGTGCTTGGTGCTCTGTATCGCTCTCCGTGGAACTGCTCGATCTGCGTTTACTTTCTGTTGCTGTCCGGGATTCGGTCAGCCGTCGTCTATTCCCAGCGGAGCGTTTTGAAGCCCCGGGAGACCGAGAGCGCTCAGCGCCAGCGAAAGGTCTATTTCTGGACACATCTGGTGCTGCTGGCGCTGAACCTGTCCCTGATCGTGCCGATTGCGTCCATGATCCGGGGCGAGCGGCATTATGCGCTCGGCATGATCCCTGCCATTGCGATGGCAGCCTATACGACATATCGAGTCACTGTCAGCGTCCTCCATTATAAGCGCTCCCGGCGGCTGGAAAACCCACTGATCGCAGAGCTGCGGACAATCAACCTAATCGACGCTCTCGTTGCGATCCTCACCCTGCAAAACGCGCTCATCATGGCAAATGGCGGGCAGAATGAGAAAATGAGGATCGTGACGGCCTGGACCAGCGGGGGAATCTTCCTGCTGATCCTGCTCTTCACGGTGTTTTCCTTTACACGCATCCGAGACTATCGGAACAAGGAGCGCCAGTGAGCCATATACAACAGAAAAATCAATCGGAGGATGCCGTTTCATGGCGTCCTCCGATCGTGTTATCATAGGTATTATGGCAGGTCAAAAAAGACCGCCCTTTACCTTGCATCCCGGTCATGCCGCTTGCGGGCGAGCTTTTTCTGCTGTCGTTCCATTGCCTCCCGTTCCAGAATGCCCATGGCCTGGGATTCGATATACTCTTCTCCGAAGCCGCGGCACAGTGCGTAGAACTTGGCAACAATCCCGAATTGACTGTCCTTTTCCTCATTCAAGCGCTTGATTGTCTTTTTCATTTGATTTCCGCTGTCGATCTCCCGTTCGTATTTGCGCTGCAGATCTTCATAGTCATGTTTCAGCGACAAATACTTGTCGAATAGATTTCGCAGCACACCGATGATCTTCCGGTACAGGGGCATTGCCTTCTTCTCCCGGTACGACTTGGCGGATTCCAGCACATCCGGCGGAGGAAGCACCTGATCCGCATCGTTGGTGTATTTGCGGGCCAGGTCTTCAATCTGTTCCATCTTGGGGACAAGCTTGTCCACCCGCGCCTGCGCTTTGTCGGCTTTCTTTTGGGCTTCCTCTGTCTGCCCTTCGAGGAAACTGATACTGTTCTCCATGAATGCGACGGTAGTTTCCAGGTTATCCAGCCGTTCTGCCTCCTTTTTGACCTTGAACTCCGTGACCGAAAGGTGCTGGACTGTGCTGCCGCGCTCTCCGCGCTCAAAGTCCTCAAATCCGGCGTCCCGCATATGCTCGAAAAAACGGTCTTGCAGCAGACTGTAGGATTTGATAATCTGTGTGTGACCGTTCTCGTCTGTGATCTTCGGTGAAGCCCATTTCTTGGAGTGGCTGATCTGATGGATAACCTCTTTGACGGTTCCCACCAGTGCCGGGTCTTTGCACCGTTTTGTCCAGAGGACTTCTTTATCAACCACTGGCAGCGCGACAACGTGCATGTGGTAGTGGTAGACCGGATGCCCTAACTGCTCTGTCAGCGCTGTGTTCAGCTCGTCAGCGTGCATGACAGCAGAGACAATGTTCTCCCGGCCATATTCCTTTTGGGCGAAGCGGAACGCCTCTTCATAAAACCGACAGGCATATTCGTAGCCGCCGCGTTCCTCGAAATAGGCTGTGTTCACATCAAAGATCATTTCATCGAACACCTTGGCATCCATCTTCAAGCCCCGAAGAGAAATGCTGCCTTCTTCTACCAGCTTATCCAGATGGGCGTTGTAGGTCAGATCGCCGCAGCTTTGGTAGTGGATATTCATTGGTGTCCGGGACAGATCGACATTCATGTTTTCGTAGCTCTCGTTCTTGCGCTCGATATGGCGCTCGGATTTCCCAATGCTTGCCTTCGTGTGCTGTTCAACGCGGGCCACACTGTAGTTCTTATCATTCATACGTTTTTCACTTCCTTTCCTTGCGACGGTGGAGCAGGACACGGTTACACGACTTTTTCAAAGTGTGTAACCCACTATGACACTTTCATCCCATGGGGCTGCAAAGTGCCGTGGGCTCTTCGTCGGAGCGAACTGCGCACGGCTCAGAAAAGCCCAGAGCTTAACGCCCCGGTCTTTTCCTCGACTGTGCTTCGTTGCTCCTCCTCCCAAACTCGAACCCACGTTGTTGGGCTTCGAGTTTGTCCGAGGGGGATGCGAGGGGACGCTGCCGCTTCCCCTGCACCCCTTCGCCGGATCGCCGATGCATCCGCGCCGTCGATCCGTGCTTGCAATTTGAAAGCATGGCCATCATGACAATGCTTTCATTTTGCAAGCATAAAGAGCCGCGTCACTCGCCGTTAGGCAGGAGGGGAAAGCGTTTTCTTTCCCCTCCGCTGTGCGAGTGTTTTCCGTGAGAAAAGCTCAAGGGGTTCGGGTTGTATTTCCTTGTGGAAATCTCCACCCGCAGGTATGCCCCCTTGACCTTTCCTCCGCTCCCTGTGACGATCCGTGTCGATGGTGACGGTGTTTTGGATACCGCACCCGCTGCCGAAATCATCGTCACGACCGTCACACATCGTCACGCGCTCTCCGGCTCATACCGCAAAACGATCTTTCGCCCATCGTGTGTCCTGCTGTTCCAGTAGCGGATACCGTGCTCGCGATATAAACGCCCTGTGTTGACATTCAGCTTCATGGTCAAAGCATTTGCTTTCATATCTACTGCAAGCGCTTCGACCAGCTCTGTTGGGCTCCCGATCCATTCTGGCTGTTCGGCATTTACGAGCGCGGTGACTGCATCCAGAATCGCTTCCGGCGGCGTTTTCCATAGCTCGGTTTCGCACCGCTCCAGCTCCCAACATAGCTTTTCCTCGTTCCGATACAGATGAAGACGCTGATCCTGCTGATCCCTGCCGGAGATGTCCAGCGTGGCCTCGTTTGCTGTGCGCTTGGGTTTCTGCAGTAGAAACGCTCCATCCGCCGCGCCGAGTAAACCATTTGTGCCGGAGATCATATCGAACACATCGTCCGCCTTTTGCTTGCGTGTGTGATGCACCAGGATCAGACACAGTCCGCGGCAATCGGCAAAGCTTTTCAGCCGGGTAATGATATCGTAGTCGCTTGCGTAGCTGTACGCCTCGCCGCCGATCTCACGAACCTTTTGCAGCGTGTCGATGATAATGAGCCTGGTATCCGGGTGCTCCCGGACAAAACGCTCCAGCTGCTCGTCCAATCCTTTCCCAAGTTGTCGCGCTCGTGTAGCAAAATAAAGCTGATCCGCGATTTCCATATCGAACATTTGATACATCCGGCTCTGGAGACGCTGGTTATCATCCTCCAGCGCCAGATACAAAACCGTTCCTTGCCTCACAGGGTAATTCCAGAGCGGCGTCCCGGTACTGACATGGTAGGCGAGCTGCGCGACCAGGAAACTCTTTCCCAGCTTCGGCGCGCCGACCAGAAGATAGGTTCCGGGAAAGAGCAGGCCGTCGATCAGCGGCGGCTTGCTTTCATACGCGGTTTCATACAGCTCTCTCATAGATACAGTCGGCAAGTATGAGGGATCGTTCAGCTGGCGAAAATATCTATTGTATTCTTCGAGAGAATCTGCTAAACTGTCATCACAAAGGTTTTGATTCGGCTGTCCTGCATCTGCGCCAACAGATGTGTTGAGGACAGTCGTTTCTTTTTCTTCTGTCATCGTCGTTCCTCCTTCATGCCGTCAAGGGTCCGGGCGATCAGCTCAATGTTGTCCAGCAGTTCATCTCGGATTTCCCCGGCGGCATCAATGCGTTTCAGCTCATCGAGAACGGCGGCAAGCTGAGTCCGCAGCGCCTTGTACACGCGGGGATTGCCCTGTACCACGATTTCCCGGTTGAGACACCGACGATAGCAGTATTCCTGCTTCGGTAAGCCGGAGAGCGCCACGGCGATGTTGATCTGCTCATTTTCCTCGGGCGATACTCGGAACCCTACGGTGATATTTCTAAAACGGTTGTGTTCATCTCTGTTTTTGGCTGACATTTTTATAAATCCACCTTTCTGAAATCGTTAAGTTTGTTTGCCATTTCTGTTTGCGTCGACGGGAACAGGTGCGCATAGTTGTAGGTGATGTTGATGCTTTCATGCCCAACACGGTCTGCAATCGCAACTGCGGAATAGCCCATGTCGATCAGGAGAGAGATGTGACTGTGCCGGAGATCGTGAATCCGGATTCGCTTGATCCCTGCCGCATCTGCACCACGGGTCATTTCCCGGTGGAGATAGCTTTTGGTAATCTCAAAAATCCTGTCATTTTCTCCGATCCCATATAACTGCTTCAGATAATCCTTCATCTCATCGACGAGGAAATCCGGCATGACAATGTCGCGGATACTCTTGGGTGTTTTGGGATCGGTAATTACATCCCTGCCTTCAATACGCTGATAGGATTTCGTGATAGAAACGGTTTTGCGGTCAAAATTGAAGTCCGCCGGAGTGAGCGCCAGGAGCTCGCCCTCACGGATTCCGCACCAGTACAGCATCTCAAAGGCATAAAAGGAAACCGGCTTGTCCATGATCGCATCAGAAAACTTTTGATACTCTTCCTGGGTCCAGAACAGCATTTCCCGGCTCCGTGCTTTTCCCATGTTTCCGACTTTTGCAGCCGGGTTTTCATGCAGTCCGTAGTACTTCACTGCATGATTAAAAACGGCACTGAGCTGATTGTGCAGTGTTTTGAGATATACGGGAGAATATGGCTTTCCGGTTTTGTCCTTGCCTTTAAGCATCTCGTTCTGCCAGGCAATGATGTCCTTTGGCTTGATTTCACAAATCTTCCTTTTCCCGAAATACGGGAGAATTTTTGTCCGGAGAATATGATCCTTGGTATGCCAGGTGTTCTCTTTGATCCGGCTTTTCATGTCCGCCGTGTAGGTCTCCACAAAGCTCGCAAAGGTCATATCCAGATCGGCCCGGGTTTTGTTAAGCTGCTCTCGTTCCCACGCCAGTGCCTCTCTTTTTGTGGCAAACCCGCGCTTTGTTGTCTGCTTCCGCTCACCCTTCCAATCGGTATAGCGGTAGTAAACCTTCCATGTGTTTGTTTTTTCTTCTTTGTAGACAGCCATTCACATCACTTCCTTTCCTTGCTGTCACTTGTTCCGTAGCAGGTCTTTTCCATAAAGTACTGTTTGTTGACCCGCCCGGAAATGGTTAAATACCCCTTCTCTTTCAGCTCTGCATTGAGTTTCTGGACGATCTTGTAGGCATAGGACTTGGATATTCCAAGTGTTTCCGCTACTTCATCGACTTTCATAAATGTATTACTTGACATGATTTCACCTCCTCCTGCAAAAAAAGTGAGAGCAGTTATTTTATTACTGGAATGCCGGGAATCCTGCGCTGCCGCTCTATCCGTATGCCGTTCCTGCCCCCTTGTTGTCGGCGGCGTTTTCTCGCTCGCTCTTGCCTAGCAGCATACCAAGAGGTCGTGGCGAAGTATCCCATACAGACGGTCATTCAATAATAAAGATAAACATATTTGTTTAGTCTTCGAACGCTATTATACTAACGGAATTTGTTTATGTCAAGGGCTTCTGAGAAAATAATTAAATAATTTTGCTTAAGTTATCCTTGACGACATTAAGCACATCTGCTATAATCAACGCAAGGATATGTACAGGAGGAATTGTTATGGCCATCGGTGAACGAATCCGCTTTATACGCAATCTGCGGGGCATGACACAGAAGTATCTGGGGACGCTGGTTGGCTTTCCTGAAAAGACCGCGGATATTCGTATGGCGCAATATGAAGCCGGGACACGCACGCCCAAGGAGGATCTGACCAAAGCCCTTGCTAGTGCCCTGGAGGTTTCTCCGCTTGCGCTGGATATTCCCGATATTGACAGCTACCTTGGCTTGATGCATACGCTGTTTGCTTTGGAGGATCGCTATGGACTGACCATTGAGGACAGAGACGGAGAAGTTGTTTTCCGTATCGATCCACGCAGGGGAAGAGAAGCCGCGCGTATCTCGGAAATGGTCTATGGCTGGGCTCCTGTCGCGGAAAAATACCGCGCCGGGGAGATCACCAAGGAAGAATATGACAAGTGGCGCTATAACTATCCGAAATACGACAGCTCTCGTATTTGGGTAAAAGTGCCGTCCCAGGAGCTAAGCGATGTCCTCGTAGAAGCTCTTAAAAGAGATGAGGACTAAATAGTTTTCGTTGGTTATTGCTGTACTTGTAGCTCTGTATATCGGAATCCCAGTTGATATAGTGTCTCTTTCATTTTCAATGGCATCTTGGTTTTATACGCTTGAAGGAGGTACATCAATGGTAAATCGTAAAGACATGGTGGTAAGCGGCGCGCACGGAGCGGCCTAGTCAATACTGTGGAAACCGTAGGAGTGAAAAGGAAAGCAATTACAAGTGCCGTGAAGAGGTTCAAATCCTCCCCGCTCCGCCAAAATAAAAAAGAGCTAACTGATCCAACAAAAATCAGTTAGCTCTTTACTTTATGTGTAATGCTTAAAGTGTTGTCAAAACGTTGTCACGAGGCGTTGCCAAACCGAAAAAGCCTAGTGTTTATGCGCCTTCTAGACGGTTCTGCAATTATTCCCATTCGATGGTGCCGGTGGGCTTGGGGGTCAGGTCGTAGAGGACGCGGTTGACGCCGGGGACCTCGGAGGTGATGCGGGCAGTGATGTGCTGCAGCAGCGCGAAGGGAACGTCCTCGACGGTGGCGGTCATGGCGTCGCGGGTGTTGACGGCGC
>JAEEGK010008258.1_pt1 | contig 24610 bp, 21 predicted proteins | sample 8958771 | NCBI WGS metagenome assembly JAEEGK01 (sample SAMN16246547, study PRJNA631951) | gut metagenome | biome: gut microbiome; feature: rumen; material: SC-attached | host: Bos | place: Iran: Karaj | collected 2018-10
TTCTACCGTGACGTCCTCAAAGCAGGGGACTTTTTTGCCTTCGGACATTTGTTCTTCGATGGATTCTTTAATACTTCCCAAGAAATCCTCCTTGGCTTTGGCGACAGAATCTCCAAATCCGAGGACATATTTTGAGAGATTCCCGGTCAAGCCGGGAATGACGATTAGCAAGCTGGCTTGGTGATAAGGGGCATAATTGCAAAATAAACTAATGATAGCAAGACAAAATAAACTAATTTTTGTAATCTTTCGGGGAAAGGGATAGAGTTTTCGAAAGAATTGATTATATTTGTCTTGATGAGAGAAGTCCTGCCGTTTTTTCTCTCTTGTGCTGGATAAGGGCTTAGGTTCGTGAATGGACATCAAGCGCCTGTCCAGCCTTTTTTGGACTGTGAGGCAAGAGATGCCCGGTCAAGCCGGGCATGACGTGTAATAGGCCGGGCATGACGACCGCGAGGCCTGGAATGATGCATGGATTCTTTTTGTATCTTTGTGAGAAAACTACTTTAGAAAGATGAAAAGACTATTTGTTTTGCTTGTGGCGGCGTGCGTGCTAGTGGGGGCATGTTCCAAGGATGCGCCGGGGGCGTTTGGAAGCTCGTTGGAGGTTGTTGATGAAGAAGGGACGTTAGAAATTAACAGTAAGTATTTGACGGTGGAGCGCGAAACGTCCTGTGCGAAACTGATTGCAACCTACAAAAACTCGAAGGGGCTCTATGACCCCAGCGCCATCACCGTAGAACCTTATGTCCGGGGGCAGATAGACGGGGATATGATAGTCTTTGAACTGGCCATCGGCACATACACCGTAAAGGCCAAGACCTTGAGCATGACCGTTACAGTTAGTCTAAAAGAATAGTATGATTTCTCTTGATACTGGTTTTTCGCCCGATGAAATGTATCGAATGTTGTACATGCCTTTTGAAAAGGGGTGTCCGATACAACTGCGTACGTTGTCAGATGAACAGATGGAGCAGGTCCCCATCATGCGACAAGTCTTGCACCTGATGTCGTTATTATCGGCCGGCGAGTTAAAGCTGACGGCGCAGGGGTACATCCCGCCTAAGATTGTCGAGGCGCTTTATCTGATGGGAGAGCCTAGTTGGGGCACAGACTGGTATAAGCAGAAGAGTGAGCCGAAGACAGAGGAGATTCAGGTCCTGCGGGTGATTCTTAAAGAGTGTGGCTTGATTAAAACGCGTCTGGGAAAAATGTCCCTAACAGCCAAGGGGCAGAAACTCCTTGGCAACAGGAACGAACTCCTTCGAACCATCTTGCTCTTCCTCATGCTGGATTACAATACGGCTTGGCTGGATCTTTACGAGGATCAGGAAGTGGGCAATGTGGGGCGGTTGTATTCATTGTGGCTTCTCTATCGTTACGGGAATGAATGGAGACATACGGATTTTTATACGGCAGAGTATGCCAAAGCGTTTCCCCTGCTTAATCAGTATCAAGCGTACGGTTTCAGAGTGTTTAATCGTCTATTTCGCGTGATCGGCTTATGCAAGGTGAATGATCGGCCGGGTGATGAAGGGCATGGCTTCGGCCAGAAGGTTATCAAAACCGAGGCGCTTGATCTGCTTTTTTCTTTTCCGGCGAGATAGACGTTTTTGCTAAGGTGTTGATTATTAGCGAAATGTTGAATTTGCTCCGGGCGAGGTGGATGGGAGGAGATGTTTTAAAATGTTCATTGTTAGGTGGTTAGCGAAAACGGCAAAAGAAGAGATGCCCGGTCAAGCCGGGCATGACGAAATAGAGTGCGTTTATCGCGCCGGCTTTTCCCTCACCAGGTAAAAATACACTTCGGCCGTTTGCCCAATGGGGCACGATAGATTCTTCGCTTCGCTCAGAATGACAGGGGGTGTTTTGGTGGCACGTGGTCAGGACCAAAAACGGGGAAAATGGTCCTGGCGAGTTACTGGAATATTTGGTCAGGACCAAAAACGGGGAAAATGGTCCTGGCCAGTTGCCAAACTACCGAAAGTGAGCTTTAACCGGGTGCGCGAGGTGGGGTTAAAGCACGGTGATGGGGGTTAGAATGGCGAAAGTGTGCTTTAACAGATGCCGCAGGTGGCGAAGCAAAATGCAGCAGGTGGAACGGTAAAACGTCGCAGGTGGGCATTTTTGTTGACCACCTGCAGCGCAAATTGGCCTCTCAGAGCATATAACGCAGCAGGTGGAAAGAATTTTGCCCACCTGCGACGGTACGGCTGCCCACCTGCGACACTTCATCGGCCCACCGGCCCCCAGCCCAGCTCCGGCAAGCCCCCCTCTGTGAAATTTCCCCGGAAATCGCTACCTTTGGGAAACTAAAAACCACAGACGATGCTACAGATCGGAGACAAAATGCCCGCCTTCGATCTGGTGGACAAGGACGAAAATGCCATTACGAAATAGCATGAAACACATTCTTAGAATCCTCCTCCTCGCGCTCACCCTCCTGGGCGCGTGCACCAAAGGGGGGCAAAGCGAAATGCCTGGCGGGAGTGCGCTGGAGGTCGATGACCCGGAAGGGAAGCTCATGGTGAGCGCAGGCCGTATCGAGGTGTCCCCGGAAAGGCCGATGGCCACTCTCTACGCCACCTACATCAACTCGAAGGGGCTCTATGACCCCGGCGCCATCACCGTGGAGCCCTATGTCCCGTCGGTGACGGACGGCAACCATGCGGTCTTCACCCTCGGTGTGGGCACCTACACAGTGCGGGCCGGTAAACTAAGCCTCTCCGTGACGGTCACCCTGAAAAACCGTGGGGGTATATAATTGATAATGAGTTTAATAAGCAAAAACGTCCCGTCAAAAATACCTGGACGTTTTTGCCTAAATCACTAACGTTCAGCTACTTATCTCCACGGCCGCCCAGCCGCCCAGCCGCCCAACCATCTTAACACGTAACCCATGGAAATCACCGAACTCAAAACCCTGACCGAAGCGCAGGCGGCAGACATCCTGCAACTGATGAAGGAACTCAATGCCGATATCCCCGTCACCGCGGAGGGCATCCGTCAGGCAGTGGAGTCGCCCGGCACGCACTTCTTTGCGCTGATGGACGGCAGCCGCATCGTGGGATGCGCGTCGCTCTGCGTGTGCCTGAGCCCGACGGGCCCGAAAGCCCACCTCGAAGACGTGGTGGTGCTCTCCTCCTACCGGGGCCGTCAACTGGGCCGTCAACTGGTGACCCATGTGGTGGACTTCGCCCGCCACCACCTCTCGGGAACGGACCTTTACCTCACCTCGCGTCCCTCCCGTGTCGCCGCGAACGCCCTCTACCAGTCCCTCGGCTTCCAGCCCAAAACCACCAACGTTTATAAGATGACGGTATAAATCCATGAAAAAGCTCTCTCTCCTTCTCCTGTGCGCCCTGCTCTCCTGCAGCGGCACCCCTCCCATGAAGATAGTAGCCCACCGGGGCTATTGGAAGGCCGACGGAGCCGTCCAGAACTCCATCGCCTCCCTGAAGGCCGCCGGCGAAATCAAGGTATATGGCTCCGAATTCGACGTATGGCTCACCGCCGACGGCCGCATGGTGGTCAATCACGACGCAGACTACAATGGCCTGGAGATAACCTCCTCCACTTTCGACGCGCTGCGGCAGTACCCGCTGGCAAACGGAGAGCCTATCCCATCGCTGGAAGAGTACCTGGAAGCGGCGCAGGCATATCCCGCCCTGCACCTGGTGCTGGAACTCAAATCCAACTACCAGGCCGCCTACGATTCGGCCGCCGTGGCCTATGCCTGGAACAAAGTAAGCGAATACGGCCTTGCAGACCGGACCACTTACATTTCATTCAGTTTCGAGGCCTGCCGTCTTTTTGCCAAGGCCGGAGGGGATGTGCAGTACCTGGGGAGCGACCGCAGCGTCGATGAGCTCCACGCCGCGGGCATCACGGGCCTTGACGCCCACCACTCCCTCTACGAATCCCATCCCGAGACCGTCTCCCAGGCTCACGCCGCAGGCATGACCGTCAACGCATGGACCGTGAATGAGAAGGCCGATGCCCTCCGCCTCCGCGCCCTGGGCGTAGATATGCTCACGACCGACGAGCCCGCCGGGATGAATTATTTGCGCTGGTAGATATACCGCTTGATGCTGCGCTTGGGCGTGCGCTCGAAGTCCTCCGGGAGGAACTCGAACTTCTTGATGTGCGAGTAGTTGGGGAGTTCCTTGTTCACGACAGGAAGAAGGGCCGTCAGATGCTGCTCCAGCGCCTCTTTCCCCAGACCGTTCTGGGCGGCCAGGGGCCAGTCCGGATAGATGAGCGCCACCAGCGCCCCAGCGTCTTCGATGACCAGGGAATCCACCACGTATTCCATATTGTTAAGCACACCCTCGATTTCTTCGGGGTAGATGTTCTGCCCGGAAGGTCCCAGGATCATGCATTTGGAGCGGCCGCGGAGATACAGATATCCGTCGGCATCCATCACGCCCATGTCACCCGTGCGAAGCCAGCCGTCTTCGGTGAAGGCCTCACGGGTGGCTTCTTCGTTCTTATAGTATCCCAGGAACACATTGGCTCCGGAAACCTGCACCTCGCCGGGCACCCGCATGGGATCCTCGGAGTCTATCCGGATTTCCATGTTGGGCACCGCAACGCCGCAGGACAGAGCCCGCGCCAGCCCGTGCCGCGCATGGGAAATCAGCGGCGCGCATTCCGTCATGCCGTAGCCCACGGTAAGGGGGAAGCCTATCTCGCGGAAGAACTTTTCCACCTCCGGGTTCACGGCGGCGCCGCCCACCACCAGCTCCAGGAACTCACCGCCGAAGGTGGTCACCAGCTGCTCGCGGATCTTGCGCTTGAGCACGCGGTCCACGCCGGGCAGCTTGAACAGGTACTTGTGCTTGTCCACGATGGGCTTCAGCTTGGAACGGTAAATCTTCTCCACGATCAGCGGAACGGCCACGATGATGTTCGGATGCACGGAGGCCATGGCCTCCATGATGATCTTGGGACTGGGCGTACGGCTCAGGAAATGGACATGCATGCCCAGCACCATCTCCATGAGGAAGTCGAACATCAGGCCCAGCATGTGGGCCAGCGGCAGCATGGACACCACCGACTCGCCGGCGCCCAGGTCCGGGAAACGCTGAAAGCCGAACTCCAGGTTGGACCACAGCGCCCGGTAGGGAATCATCACGCCCTTGGAGAACCCGGACGTGCCGGAGGTGTAGTTGATCACTGCCAACTCGTCGGGGGAGTCCACGTAGTAGTTCAGGTCCGACGGGCCGAATTCGGCCGGGAACTTCTTGCCGAAGCTCTCGTTCAGGTGCTCCCGCACGCTCCACAGTTGGGGCGTCTCTGCATATAGGAATTTTAGGTTATTGATCTGGACCACAACCTGTAGGGACGGCATTTCCTCGATGTTGAGGCCTTCCCACACTACTTCATCCACGAATAGTACACGTGCTTCGGAATGGTTTATGAGGTGGTGGATGTTGCCGGGTTTAAACTCGTGCAGGAGGGGGACGGGTACCGCCCCGTAGGTTATGGCAGAGAGGAAGCTCACGCCCCAGTTGGCCTGGTTGCGGGAGCAGATCGCGACTTTGTCGCCCTTGTTAAGACCGCACTGCTCGAAGGCGATGTGCAGTTTCTCGATGCGGCGTGCCACGTCGCAGTATTTCAATGTAACTCCTTGATAGTTGGACAGGGCAGGCTTGTCCCAGTTCTTGATAAAGCTGTCCTGCAACAGGAGGTTGACAGAGGTAAAATTCATGCTACTAACTTTTTTTCGGCCCGCAAAGTACAGCGATTTTTTCACAACGAGCAAATTAATACGAAAAATTGCACAGTATTAGTGTTATTTTTTCTACTTTTGCACCGAAATGGAAAAAGTAAAATATACTGATGGCGACATTGTCGTCGTCGATAGCCTGGACGCATTCGAACAGGCCGAGCATGCCGACGAAGGCATGATCCTCTCCATGATCGTCGTCGCCGGCCACCTCCGTCTCACCTACTGCGGCCGTCCCGTCGAGGTGGGGCGGAGCGACATCCTCATCGGCCCTCCGCGCTCCGTGATGGCCGATTTCCACCGGTCGAAGGACTTCCGCGGGCTCCTCTTCGGCATGTCCTACACCAAGTTCCAGAAAACGGTGGGAACAACCGGCGGCCGCCTCTGGTCCGTGATGATGTATGCGATGGAGCACCCCGTGTTCCACCTGAGCGCCGCAGAGTTCAGCATCGCGAACCACCTTTTCAAACTGTTTGTGGAGAAACTCACCGGCCTTAGAGACTACTATTACAAGGAAGTGATGCACTCGCTCATGACGGCCGCCTTCTATGAGGTGTGCATCGTGGTGGAGCGCAATATGAAATACGGCCGCGGCCTGCAGTTCCAGCAGAAGGACCTTATCTTCCGCCGTTTCCTGGAGCTCATCACCGAAGCCGAGGGCAAGCGCGCTTCCGTGGCCGATTATGCCCGCCGCCTGTGCATCACGCCGAAGTACCTCTCGGCCGCCGTCAAGCAGGCGAGCGGCAAGACTGCGCTGGCCTGGATCCACGAATATACGCTGGACGCTATCTCGCAGGCGCTGCGCTTCTCGGACCGTTCCGTCAAGGAAATCGCGGTGGACTTCGGCTTTACGAACCTTTCCACCTTCGGCAAGTTCGTGAAGGAGAATTTGGGTTTTTCTCCTCGTTCTTATAGGTTGACTGTCAAAAATTTATGAAAAAGTTGTGTTTTTATTAGGAATTTTTATACTTTTGTGACAGTTTTTAGTGTAACCTACTATGAATAAGCCTATTAAAATAGCTATTCTTGGGTGTGCCATTTTGTTTCTTTCCGGGTGTGCCACATCCCGTGATGTCCTGTATTTCCAGAACATCGACAAAGCCCAGCTGCAGGCCCTCACAACGCGTTACGAGGCCGTTATCAAAAAGGATGACGAGCTAAAGATCATCGTCACCAGCGCGGACAAAACTGTCACGGATCCTTACAATTTCACCATCGGCGACATCTCCTCCGGCTTTACAACCCTGTCGGAGCCCGAGACGCCCATCATCTCCTGCGTGGTGGACTGCAACGGCAACATCCGCTTCCCCGTCATCGGGGACATCCACGTGGAGGGCATGACCAGGCTGGACCTGATAGACTACCTCACGGAGCGCATCGCCCAGGATGTGAAAAAGCCGGTGGTGTATGTCTCCTTCAAGAACTTCAAGTTCACCGTCCTTGGAGAGGTGCGAAGCCCCGGTACTTACACCTACGGCACGGAAAAACTCAACATCCTGCAGGCGCTGGGATATGCCGGAGACCTTAACGTCACGGCCATGCGCAACGGAATCCTCCTCATCCGGGAAATCGACGGCGTGGTCCACCACATCAAGATAGACCTGAGAGACAGCGACATCCTCTCTTCCCCTTACTTCTTCCTCCAGCAGAACGACGTTCTCTACGTTCCGCCGAGCACGGCCCGCCTGGCTGCAGCCACTACCTCCACCGGTATCTGGAATGCCGTCAGCGCCCTCGCATCCACCGTATCCGTAACCATTGCACTTCTGGCCCTTATATTATAATGGAAAGATTCGAGCAAGAAGAAGAAGTCTCCCTCGGGGGACTGTTCAATTTTCTGTGGCGTCTCAAGTTCGGAATCCTCATTACGGTAGTGCTGGCCCTTGTGGGCGCTTTCATCTACCTCAAAATGCAGGATGTTGTCTATGAGCGCACGTCCTGGATCAAACTGAACGGGAACAACGGCGGCAACGACTCGCAGTTCTCGCTGCTCTTTGGCATGGACCTCAATGGAAAGAAAGCCCTGGACGACGAAGTATTCATCCTCCAGAGCCCCTCGCTCATGCAGAAGGTGGTGGAAAAGCTGGAACTGAACAAGCGTTTCTACCATTACACCAATCCCTTCGCCCCCATTGCGGTTACGCCGTTCCGCCTGACGGAGTTCTACGGCAACAGCCCCTTCTTCATCTCCCTTACGGCAGACCCCCGCTATCCGGACTCCATGCGGCCCTCGGGCGTACGCCTGGAATTCACCCACAACGGGGACAGCACCTACACGGTGGGCAGCCTTGTGGTGAACGGCATCCCGCGCAAGCTGGATGCTTCCGTGCTGCCTTATAATCGGCCCATCCTCCTGAACGGCCTCCGGCTCACCCTGGGCCTGGCCTATGGCGACGAGGCCGTCGCCGGGGAGCGCTACGTGGCCACCTGGACAGAGCCTTTTGCCGCCGCACGCAGCTTCCTGGGCCATCTGAACGTGGCGGTGCAGGGGTCCAAGTCCAACCGGACGGATATCGTCACCCTCACGTACAAGGACACCTCTCCCGCCCGTGCGGCCGATATCATCAACACGCTCACCGCCGTGGCCAACCAGGAGGCTCACCAGTACGAGGTGAACTCCGCCCAGGATGCCCTCGACTTCATCTCCGACCGCCTGGCCGATATTGCCACCGACCTGGACGTCGCCGAGGAAGGCTTCCGGGAATATCAGTCCCGGCGCGCCCTGCTCAACGACAATGCGCAGGCCAACCTGGCCCTGAACAGCGACCGCCAGTACAAAGACCAGCTCACGGACATCATCCTCCAGCTGGAAGTGCTGGAAATGGTGCACAAGTTCGTGGTGGAGACGCCCCCCGGAACCTACCGCATGGTCCCGGCCTACATAGTCGTGAGCGACGCCGGTCTCAACTCCATGATCGCCAAATACAACGAGAAGGTAGTCTCGAGGGACCGCATGGTCTTCAACTCTTCCGCAGAGAACCCCAAGGTCCTGTCCATCAATACGGAACTGGATGCGAGCAAGAAGGGTATCGAACTCTCCCTGGACAACCTCATCCGCATCTACTCCCTGCGCCAGCGGGAACTGGAACACGTCCTGGACAAGAGCCGGGGCCAGATTGCGGAAATTCCCGAACACCAGCTCCAGCTGCGCCAGCTCTCCCGGAAGGTGGAGGTCATCGAGCCGCTCTACCGCATGCTCCAGGAGAAGCGTGAGGAAATCCAGATATCCCTCTATTCCTCCGAAGATACCTTCCGCGTCATCGAACGGGCCTTCGGGAGCAGCCAGCCCGTGGCCCCGAACCGCAGGATGATCTTCCTCCTGGCCTTCATGGTGGGCTTCTGCATATGCCCGGGCCTGTGGATTATCCGTTCCTTCCTGCGCGGCAAGGTAGAGACCAAGGCCGATGTAGAAAAGGCCGTCGATGCCACCGTGCTGGCCGTCCTGCCCCGCAGCTGCGCCCGGCGCAAGTACGCCCTCATCCCCAAGGACGGACGCGACCACCTGAGCGAGTCCTTCCGCATGTTCCGCGCCAACGTGGAGTCCCTCCCGGACGCGAAGGTCATCCAGGTAACCTCGTCGGTGCTGGGGGAGGGCAAGTCCTTCGTGGCCGCCAACCTGGCGCTGTCGCTGGCCCATATCGGCCGGAAGGTGCTCCTGGTGGGCCTGGACCTGCGCAAGCCATCCCTTCCGCGCATCTTCCACTGCCAGGCGGACAGCAGCCGTTCCTTCGTCGCCTATCTGGCCGATGAGACCAAATCCCTGGAGGATGTCATCATCCCCAGCGGCAAGAGCGCCAACCTGGACCTCCTCATCTCCGGCGCCTGCCCTCCGGACCCGACGGTGCTGCTCGCCAGCCCCCGCACCCGGGAGATGCTGGAAGCCCTCAGGGAAAAGTACGACTATATCATCATCGACAGCACGCCTTATTTCCCGGTTTGCGACGCCTCCATCGTGAACAAGTACGTGGACGCCACGCTGTTTCTCGTTCGCTGCGACTATACCACCCTCAAACTGCTGCCGGAGTTGAACAATGTCCTCCACCGCGAGGTGAACCCCATCCGCCGCGCCTACATTGTCCTGAACGACTTCAATGCCGCCGCCCTCAAGTACCGTTACAGCTATGAAGAGGGTTACGGCTACGACAACATCTCCAGCTACGGCTATACATACGGCAAATACGGGTATGGGAAGGACGCCCGAAAATAAAATTTTTATTAAATTTGTGGCTTAAACACAAATCACGAAATCATTATGGTAAAAATCGGTACTCCGCTCACCAAAGTTGCCAAGAAGGCTTTGCTGTGCGGCTCGGGAGAATTGGGCAAAGAAGTTGCCATTGAACTGCAGCGTTACGGCGTAGAAGTCATCGCACTGGACCGTTATGAGAATGCGCCCGCCATGCAGGTGGCCCATCGCAGCTATGTCCTGTCCATGCTGGACGGGGAGAAACTGCGGGAAATCATCGAAAAGGAAAAGCCCGACATGATTATCCCCGAGGTGGAGGCCATCGCCACGCCCACCCTGGTGCAGCTGGAGAAGGAGGGATACAACGTCATCCCCACGGCCAACGCCACGTTCCTTACCATGAACCGCAAGGGAATCCGCCAGCTGGCTCACGAGAAGCTGGGGCTTCCCACCTCCAACTACCGTTTTGCCGCCACGCGCGAAGAGTTCGACGCCGCCATCGCCGCGGTGGGGACGCCCTGCGTGGTGAAGCCCATCATGAGCTCCTCCGGCCATGGCCAGAGCGTGTGCAAGACCCCGGCCGATGCAGACAAATGCTGGAACATCGCCCAGGAAGGCGGCCGTGCCGGCGCCGGCGAGGTCATCGTGGAGGGCTTCGTGAAGTTTGACTACGAGATTACCCTTCTGACCGTCCGCCACAGCGGAGGCACCACCTTCCTCAATCCCATCGGCCATCACCAGGTGGACGGCGACTACCGCGAGTCCTGGCAGGCCCAGCCGATGAGCGAAAAGGCCCTGGCCCAGGCGCAGGACATCGCCCGGAAGATTACCGACGCCCTCGGCGGCTACGGCATCTTCGGCGTAGAGATGTTCATCTGCGGCGACGAGGTCCTCTTCAGCGAGGTGAGCCCCCGTCCGCACGACACAGGCATGGTTACCATGATTTCCCAGGACCTGAGCGAGTTTGCCCTGCATGCGCGCGCCGTTCTGGGCCTGCCCATCCCCAAGGTGAACTTCTACGGACCGTCGGCCTCCAAGGCCATCGTCGTGGAGGGGGATACCACCATGGTGGAGTTCGAAAACCTGGAGGAAGTGCTCGCAGAGCCGGATGTCCAGATCCGTCTCTTTGGCAAGCCGTTCATCAAGGGACACCGCCGCATGGGCGTCATCCTGGCCAAGGATACCACGGTGGAGGCTGCTCTGGAGAAAGTGGAGCGCGCTTACGCCAAACTGAAAGTGAAGGTGCTATAATTGGATTTTATTAAATAATTGCGTACCTTAGCCAAACTAACCAAAGTACCAATGATTATGAATCTCAAGGGAACAAAAACCGAAAAGAACCTGATGGAAGCCTTCGCAGGCGAATCCATGGCTCGAAACAAATACACTTATTACGCATCCAAGGCCAAGAAAGACGGCTTCGTCCAGATTGCCGCCCTGTTCGAGGAAACCGCCAACAACGAAAAGGAACACGCCAAGATCTGGTTCAAATACCTGCATGACGGCGCCGTTCCCGGCACCCAGGAGAACCTGAAGGATGCCGCCGAAGGCGAGAACTACGAGTGGACGGACATGTACGACCGCATGGCCAAGGAGGCCCGCGAGGAAGGCTTCAACGAAATCGCCGCCAAGTTCAAGATGGTGGGCGCCATCGAGAAGCACCACGAAGATCGTTACCGCAAGCTCCTCAAGAACATTGAGGACAAGAAGGTGTTCTCCAAGGACGGAGACGCCATCTGGCAGTGCTCCAACTGCGGCCACATCGTAATCGGTAAAAAGGCTCCGGAAGTCTGCCCTGTCTGCGACCATCCCCAGAGCTATTTCCAGGTACTGGCTCAGAACTATTAGTCCCGGCTCGCTACCTTCCTGAAAATACTATGAACTTTCTACGAAAAATCTTCTCCTCGAGGATTCTCCCGTCGTGGATTATCCTTTTGTGCGATATCCTGACCACGCTGTTCTCCGTTTTTGTCGCCTTCCTGCTGCGCTATTCGTATCAGGATCTGGAAGTCAGGGGCGGTGAACTCATTACCGCCATGGGTATCATCCTGGTCTGCAACCTGGTTTTCTTCCGGGCTTTCAAGACCTATTCCAACGTGCTACGGCTTTCCTCCTTCACGGATATGCTGCACATCAGCGCCGCCCTGGCCGGTTCCATCTTCTCCGCCCTCATGGTGGAGGTGGTGTGCCGCTACGGCTTCCATCTGTATCTGATGGATTACGGCGTCGTGATGATTTCCTTCGTGGTCATGTTCGTCTTCATGACCATGATCCGCATGACCATCAAGACGTTGTATGACGCGCTCAACGAGGACCGCGTAGAAGCATACAATACGTTCGTGTACGGCACCCAGCTCTCCGGCGTCAACATCGCCAAGGCCATCCGTACCGCCCGCCCCAACAAGTTCCACCTCAAGGGTTTCATCGCCGACGACCCTGCCATGCGCGGCAAGGTGATGATGGGCGTGAACGTCTATCTGAATGACGACCGTCTCCTGGAACGCATCCGGGAAAACAATGTACAGGCCATCATCGTTTCGCCGATGAAAGCGGACCGCCTCAAGCACACGGACCTGGCCGACCGTCTCCTCCAGGAGAACGTCTCCATCTACCTTTCTCCCCAGATCACCGACGACTGGCAGGGCGCCCAGAACGCCCAGCAAATCCGTCAGGTGCAGATTGAGGACCTGCTGGGCCGCGAACCCATCCACATCAACATGCAGAAGATAGGCTCGCACCTGGAAGGCAAGCGCGTGCTCATCACCGGCGCCGCGGGCTCCATCGGCTCGGAAATCATGCGCCAGGTGGCGGCATTCAACCCCTATCAGCTCATCCTGGTGGACCAGGCCGAGACCCCTCTCCACGACATCCGTCTGGAGCTTCACTCGAAGTGGAGCGCGCTCGAGGCCCCTACCATCGTGGCCGATATCACCAACGCCCGCCGCATGGAGGAGATTTTCTCCCTTTACAAGCCGGAGTATGTCTTCCATGCCGCCGCCTACAAGCACGTCCCCATGATGGAGGACAACGTCTCGGAAGCCATCCAGAACAATGTGCTGGGCACCAAGGTGGTGGCAGACCTTTCCGTCAAGTACGGCGTAAAGCGTTTTGTCATGATTTCCACCGATAAAGCCGTGAACCCCTCCAACGTGATGGGATGCTCCAAGCGCATCTGCGAGATTTACGTCCAGGCCCTGGCGAAGAAGATCCAGGCCGACAAGTCCGCCCCCACGCAGTTCATCACCACCCGCTTCGGCAATGTATTGGGCAGTAACGGCTCCGTGATTCCGCTGTTCCGCCAGCAGATCGAGCGCGGCGGCCCCGTCACCGTGACGCATCCGGACATCATCCGCTACTTCATGACCATTCCGGAAGCCTGCCAGCTGGTGCTGGAGGCCGGTTCCATGGGCAAGGGGGGAGAGATCTTCATCTTTGACATGGGCCAGCCTGTGAAAATCCTGGAACTGGCCAAGAAGATGATCAGGCTGAGTGGCCGCACAGACGTCAAGGTGGAGTTCACCGGTCTCCGTCACGGCGAGAAACTCTATGAGGAACTGCTTGCCACCAAGGAGAATACCAAGCCCACCAGCCACGACAAGATCATGATTGCGAATGTCCGGGAATACGACTTCGTGGACGTAAAGGACGACATTGAACGCCTCATCATGTCCAGTTATGACTTTGACTCCATGGCCCTGGTGGCCCGCATGAAAGACCTGGTCCCTGAGTTCAAGAGTTTGAACTCCCGGTACTCCATACTGGACAAGTAGTAAAAATTTTTACTAAATTTGTACTTTCGTAAACCTAAAACCTTTAAGAAGAAATGGGACTTTTACATGCCAGACTGGCCAAGTATGACCTTCCGCAGAAGATGATGGAGAAGGGTATTTACCCTTACTTCCGCCAGATAACCAGCAAACAGGGAACCGAGGTGACCATGGACGGTCACAAGATTATGATGTTCGGTTCCAATGCATATACCGGACTCACCGGTGACGAGCGCGTCATCAACGCCGGTATCGAAGCCCTCAAGAAATACGGTTCCGGCTGCGCCGGTTCCCGTTTCCTGAACGGAACCCTCGATATCCACGTGCAGCTCGAGAAAGAACTCGCCAAATTCGTGGGCAAGGATGAAGCCCTGGTGTTCTCCACCGGTTTCACCGTGAACAGCGGCGTTATCCCGCAGCTGCTCACCAAGGACGACTTCATCATCTGCGACGACCGCGACCACGCTTCCATCGTGGATGGCCGCCGCCTTTCCTTCGCCAAGGGCCTGCATTACAAGCACAATGACATGAAGGACCTGGAGCGTTGCCTTCGCCGCTGCCCGCCGCAGAGCGTGAAGCTCATCGTGGTGGACGGCGTCTTCTCCATGGAAGGAGACCTGGCTAAGCTTCCGGAAATCGTCGAGCTCAAGCACAAATTCAAGAACGTATATATCATGGTGGACGAGGCCCACGGTATCGGCGTCTTCGGCAAGGAAGGCCGCGGCGTGTGCAACCACTTCGGCCTCACCGACGAGGTGGACCTCATCATGGGTACTTTCTCCAAGAGCCTTGCAGCCATTGGCGGTTTCATCGCCGCGGACAAGGTGCTCATCAACTACCTGCGCCACACCGCCCGTACGTACATCTTCCAGGCTTCGGATACGCCGGCCGCTACGGCATCGGCCCTGGAGGCGCTGCACATCATCCAGAAGGAGCCGGAGCGCATCACCAAGCTGTGGGACGTCACCAATTACGCCCTGCGCCGCTTCAAGGAGGAGGGCTTCGAGATCGGCGAGACCGAGAGCCCGATTATCCCGCTCTACGTGCGTGACCTCGAGAAAACCTTCATCGTCACCAAGCGCGCCTTCGACGAGGGCGTGTTCATCAACAGCGTCATCCCGCCGGCATGCGCCCCGCAGGATACACTCATCCGCTTCTCCCTGATGGCCACTCACACGCGTGAGCAGGTGGATAGGGCCGTCGAGGCCCTCACCAAGGTCTTCAAGGAAGAAGGAATTATCAAGTAATAAACCACATAACTATGAAAAAGCTTCTTACCCTTGCCATCCTTTTGGCCTCTGTGTCCGGCTATGCCCAAGGCATCCTGGACCGGTTCAAAGATCCTGATAAGGGGAATGTCGTATTCATCGAGAAGGGGCATCACGCCTTTGGCATCAGCGGCGGTTATCGCAGCTTCAACGCCCAGGGCGACGCCGACGCCAACGCCGGCTATGCCCTTCTCTCGTTGATTAACATCGGCGACGGACGGTTCCAGACCTGGAGTGTAACCCCTGGTTTCTCCTGGTTCCCGGCCAACGATCTGTCCCTGGGCGTAAACCTGGACTACGACGGATACCGGCTGGATACAGACCTGAACCTGGACTTCCGTGAAATCCTGAGTTCCACTTCTCCGGATTTGAACGTGACCGTCTCCAACCGGAACATCCTGCGCCATGCACTGGGCGCTTCTTTCGTGGCCCGCAAGTACCTGTCCTTCTTCGGCAGCAAGACTTTCGCCGTATTCGGAGAAGGCCGTCTGTTTGGTAACTACTTCTATTCTTCCTCCATGCCACGCAGCAATGACAAGGCCTTCCGTCGCGAGAAAGTCTCTGACGGTATCGGCATTGGCGCCAAGTTGGCGGCCGGTCTGGCTGTGAAACTGCGTGACGGAAGCGCCATCACCGTGAGCATTCCTGTCTTCGGCGTAAGCTGGAGCGGAACCAACCAGACCAAGACGACAATCGAGGTGGTGGATGTGGAGGATGATGCCGGGAATGTGGTGGGCACCAGGAATGAGACCACGACCAGCAAGTCTTTCCTGCACCAGTTCAATGCATCCCGCAGCACGGATATCCTGGGTATCCGGTTCGGTTTCGTGCGCTACATTGAACCTAAGCGCAAGTAAGCCTTGTCAACGTCTTCGGCGGAAACGACCAGGGAGATACTCAGCTCCTCTCCGCCCTGAGCGCTGGCGATGATATTGATACCCGCCTGGCCCATCTTGCCGTACACTGCGGCAGAGGTGCCGGGCGTGTTTCGCATCTTGCTGCCGAAGACCGTGACGATGCCCACGGCCTGGTTTGCAACCACTACGTCGTCCAGCGGAAGCAAGGGATTGTCCTTGAACAGGCCCCGGATAGCTTCCTGGGCGTTTTCTTCGTCTTCTGTCTTGACGGCGAAGGAAATGCTGTATTCGGAACAGGTCTGGGCGATGAAACGCACGTTGATGCCGGCCTTCGCCAGGCAGGAGAAGATGGCGCCGGACATGCCCACGCGGCCCAGCAGCCCCGTTCCGTACACCGTGATAAGGGAGAGGTCCTTGTCCGTGAGGACAGCCGTCCCGTGGGAGGATCCGGTGCTGATAAGGGTGCCGGGGAAGGAATCGTCGGCAATATCCTTGACGAGGATGGGAATGCCCGCGTTCTTCGCGGGCCAGATGGCCGACGATGAGAAGGGAGCATGGGCCGATGCGCAGTAGTGCGCCGCCTCTTCGTATGTCATGGCGGAGATCCCGTCCACGCCCTTGTCCTCAATGTGGAATTCGATGGAAGCGGCCTTGAGAACCTCTGCGATGAGGGTGGCCATCAGATGGGCGCCGTCCTTGCCCACGCGCACGATGTATCCGGTGTCCAGCCGGCCGTATCCGCCCGATATGACGATGGGCCAGGGGGCCGATTCGCACCGGGCCTTGATCTCCCGGCGCGATGCCTGCCAGTCGAAGTGCTGGACGCCATGATGGTCCGTGCGGCACACCATGATTTCCGTTCCGTCGATAAAGCTGGCCTTGGCGCCGGTATTCACGGCCTGGGCGCACAGGCGTGCGCATTTTGCCATGACATAGTCTTCCACCGCGAAGGGGGAGGTCTGGACGTACATGCCCTCCCGCAGGTAGGTGGCCACGGCTTCCACGGTGTCCATCACTGCCTGGTGGTAAACGGTGTTGTCCGACATTTCGAGGAAGTACGCCTGGATCTGGGCGAGTTCATCGTCGGCCTGTTTCTTTTCCTGGAGGGTTTTGCGGATGGCTTCCCGGAAGAGCGCTTCGATTTTGCGCTGCGGGCGGACGACGGCGACCGTCTGTGCGTCTATAAGGCTGGCAATCTTGCCTACAGACTGCTGTTTGAGGACAAAAGACTTGACAATCATAGCAAATTCTCGTATAGGTTTCACAAATGTAGCGAATTTTTCGTAACTTTGACACCTATATTTGACAAACTATATGGAAGAGCGAAAACTCAATTTTATTGAAGAGATTATCGAGAAAGACCTCGCAGAAGGTAAGGTAGAAAGCATCATGACGCGTTTCCCTCCGGAGCCCAACGGCTACCTCCATCTGGGACACGCCAAAAGTATTTGCCTGAATTTCGGCCTCGCACAGAAATATGGCGGAAAGACCAACCTCCGCTACGACGATACCAACCCCACCAAGGAAGACACCGAATACGTGGACTCCATCAAGGAGGACATCAAGTGGCTGGGCTTCCAGTGGGAGAAGGAACTCTACGCCTCCGACTACTTCGACCAGCTCTACGAGTGGGCCGAGGAACTCATCAAGCGCGGCCTGGCCTATGTGGATGACCAGACCCAGGAGGAAATCCGCGTCAACCGCGGTACCGTGGACAAGCCCGGCACCCCCAGTCCCTGGAGAGACCGTTCCGTCGAGGAAAACCTGAAGCTCTTCCGTGAGATGAAGGCCGGCAAGTACGCAGAAGGCGAGAAGGTGCTCCGTGCCAAGATTGACATGGCCCACCCGAACATGATGTTCCGCGACCCGCTGCTGTACCGTATCAAGTTCGCCCACCATCACCGCACCGGTGACAAGTGGTGCATCTACCCCATGTACGACTACACCCACGGCCAGTGCGATTCCATCGAACACATCACCCACTCCATCTGCACGCTGGAGTTTGACGTGCACCGCCCCCTGTACGACTGGTTCATCCAGACCCTGGGCATCTATCCTTCCCATCAGTACGAGTTCGCCCGCCTGAACCTCACCTACACGCTCATGAGCAAGCGCAAGCTGCTGGAGCTGGTGCAGAAGGGCCTCGTAAGCGGTTGGGACGATCCCCGCATGCCTACGCTCTGCGGTGTCCGCCGCCGCGGCTACACGGCCCAGGCCCTGCGTATGTTCTGCGACAAGATCGGCGTCTCCAAGCGTGACCAGCTCATGGACATCCAGCTGCTGGAGTGGTGCGTGCGTCAGGACCTCAATGAGCGTTCCAACCGCTACATGGTGGTCCAGGATCCCATCAAGCTTACCATCACCAACTGGGAGCCCGGCAAGGTAGAATGGTTCGACTGCCCCCTGAATCCCGCAGACCCGGAGGGCGCCAAGCGCAAGGTTCCTTTCACCGGTGAACTCCTCATCGACAGGGCCGACTTCATGGAAGACGCTCCCAAGAAGTTCTTCCGCCTCAAGCCGGACGGCGAGGTGCGCCTCAAGTACACCTACATCGTCAAGTGCAACGAGGTTATCAAGGACGGAAACGGCCAGGTAGTGGAACTCAAGTGCACCTACGATCCTTCCACCGAATACCGCGCCGTGAAGGGCACCATCCACTGGGTGAGCGCCGCCCACGCCAAGGAACTGGAGCTGCGCAACTACGACCGTCTCTTCACCCTGGCCGATATGTCCCAGGTCCCCGAGGACAAGGACTACAAGGACTTCCTAAATCCGGAGTCCCTGGTGCTGGGCAAGGGCTGGGCCGAACCCGCCCTGCTGGAAGACAAGTCCGGCATCGCCGTCCAGTTCGAGCGCACCGGTTACTACGTGATGGACAAGGACTCCACGCCGGAGCACCCCGTGTTTAACAAGACCACGGCGCTCAAGGATTCTTACAAACCCGAATAATTACGCTTTCGAGCGAATTTTGTTGAGAACGAAGCAAAGACCTTTGCTTCGTTCTTCTTTATTGAAGCCCACCAGCAGAATGACCAGAGCCGTGACGGCCAGGGTGAGCAGGAAGCCTGCTACATGGCCCCAGAAGGTAGTCCAGACAAAGGACTTATAGAGGATGAGGTAACCTGTCATGACGACAGAGATCATCAGGGGACGCAGATAGGCGTGTTGCAGGAAATGCAAAACGTCAAAGCGGAATTGGACGCGGAGCAGGATGAACTGGATGACCCGGTTCAGGAAATCGGCAACAACGAAGCAGGCCAGGATGGTATAGGCGGGTGCTCCGTTTTTGAAGAGGAAATAACCTGCGGGAAGGCACAGGATGTACAGAACTGCGATTTCGATCTTGTACCACTTGATGCGCCCCAGGGCATTGATGAGTTGTGACAAACCGGCCGATGTTGTGGATATGGCTGCGATGAAAAGCGTCCAGCGGGCCATGAGAACGGTTTCCGGCGGCATCTTGCTTCCCAGCCAGAGGCCCATGAGGAAATCGAGTTCGCTCCACAAGGGGAAGAGGAGCAGCAGGAACAGGACCAGGCAGATGCGACAGGAGCGGCGTGCGAGCCGGGTGGCCGTTTCTATCTGATGGGCTCCGACATTCTGGGTGATCTGCGGGGCCGATGCCGCGTCGAAATTGTTGACGAACTGGTTGACGTAGTTCTGCAGCGTGAAAGCGTAGAAGTAGGCGGCGTTCGTCGTAGTTCCGAAGAAGGCGTTGATAAGCATGTTGGAACCCTGCGAACGGGCGATGATGGAGGAGGAGTGAAGCAGATTATAGTTGTTGAAGGTGAGTACCTCCTTATAATCGGCCCAGCATCCTGTCCATTTCCAGCGGATGATCTCCCTCCAGCGGCGCGAACTCATGGCTCGGTAGGCGACAAAGGAGATCCAGGTTGTTGCGCTCATCATGACGGCATATACGCGGAGGGCATAGCGACTGTCCTGCATGAAAAAGAGCAGCAGTACCAGTCCCAGCTTGACCAGCGTGTTGACGATATCTACAATGGCAACGGTCCCGAACTTCTCATGGACGGTGAACAGGCTCTGGAAGGGGACATTGGAGATGCCCAGGCAGGCCACGATGGTGGAAACCTGGAAAACGAACATGGCGTCGGCTTCCTTGCCCGGGGGAACATTCAGTTTTGTATGGATATACCAGATGCCGATGGTCTCCAGAATGAGCAGGATGAGTGCGGCGCCACCGATGTGGATGGTATTGCAGATATTGAACATCCGGTTGGGGTTTCCGTCCGGTTTTCCTAACTCGATGTTCATGTAACGCACGGTGGTGGCTGAAAGCGCGCCGGTAATAACGCCGACCAAAGCTACGGCACTTCCAACGGCGCTGTACAGGCCGACATCGGAGGCGCCCAGCGCCTGCAGTACCAGGCGGCTGGTGACGAGCCCCACGATAATGGTTACGGCCATCCTTATGTAAATGATGACCGTGTTTTTCAGTATGCGTACGTCGGAGGATTGGGGCATGTCAGCGCTATTTGGTAAAAGGAAGCCGGGCCCGGATTTTCAAAAGAAACTCGAGAAAGGAGAATTTCCCCGGTACAAACCTGCGTTTGAGGTCTTTATAGCGACGGGTGGTCCTGAAATCCAGATCCTTCCCGCCTATCAGGAGGGAAACCTCCGGGATGCCCTTGAAAAAGTCTTCGATGACGGCTGCAACATCGGAAGGCAATTCCTCGCTGGTACGTGTGCGGGCCAGGACGTCCGTGTCGTTCAGAAAATAAAGTTGTTCTCCCGAGTTGGCCGCGTTGCCGGCAAAATAGTGAAAAACGATAGCGCTTCCCATATATCTTACGCCGTAGGGGAGCTGGCAGTTCCATTCCCCGTCCAACTGGCCGACGTTGATGGTCTGGCTATTGAGGGTCTTGGCCAGCGATTGCTGGTCCGTCTTTACTCCGTTCTCACGCCCCTTGAGATAGTTTTTCTGCCACGCTGTGAAGAAGTCCCGTACCGAAGCGGTGTCGCGGGCGAGAATCACACCACTATTGAAATAGAAGTCGCTTCGGGATAAGTCCTCTCCGATTTTAAGACACCGGGACTTGATGGCGTCCTTCTCCGGGTTGTCCTGCAGGCGGCAGTGATGATCCGGGCAAAGCGCCAGTTCATTAGGGACGTCGTCAATACCGTCAAGCGGTTTGGCGATCATCGTATCGGTATCTATGAAGAGAAAGTCTCCTTCGATATACTGTCTCATCCCCGTCTTGAGCAGGCGGGAACGATATTCCTTGGCGGCGGTGGGGTCCAGTGAGGCTACAACCCAGTTGTCCGCTATCTCCAGCAGCCGTTTTCCCATTTTTCCTCTGTTGGAGAGGGCCTCATGGGTGGTTTGGTCGGTGAGTACGGTAGCGACGGCTCCGGGAGCGTTCTTCCGCAGGGATACAAGGGATATGTATAGCTGCTCGGCATAGAAATCATCCGAGTCGCTCACCAGAACATATAGGATTTGGGTCTTCACGAAGGCAAATGTAACAAATTATCTTTAAATCGCTTGATGACGTTCAAAACCAGCACGATGGGGCGGGGGAGCCACCATACGTTAAAAGCCCGGGCCCGGTAGTCGAGTCTGGCCGATTTTGCAGGCTTGTTAAAGAGATAGGGCTTGAGGAACTCTCCATTAAAGGGCGCCTCTTCCCACGTACCATGTTTGAACCAACGGAAATACTGGCTATGAAGGATGCGCTCGTCCACGAGCATGACCTTGAGACGGTCGGAGAATTGGGAATTGATGACATAGCTGCTGATCGTCTGGTCTAGGCGATCGGCCCTTTTCCCCTCGGGCGCGAACGCTTGGGTCAAAGAGTAAACCGCTGTGTTTAACTCGGCGTTTACGGCATTCCTGCGCTGGATTACGAAGCCTGTCTGGTATAATCCCCGATAGTTGGAGGCGTCATATCCCCGGCTGGTCATGTAGGATAATACTCTGTCGGCCTGCTCCCGGGAGTACCCCCTGGTCTTGCACCAAACGTCATATTCTTCGGTTATGGTGTATCTCTGAGGGTGGGTAAGCAGGCAGATATCGTATCCCCCTTTGTTGAAATATTCGATGATCCCATCGACTTTATCAAGTATCAGGAGGGAACCGTCAATTTTCAAGACAACGTCGGTCGATGCGTAATCGAAGGGGTTGTAACGGATTTGGAAGCAGGTGAGGAAATTGTCTTCCGGGCAGGGGTTGTCAATATATCGTACGTCCCATGTCCGGGAGGTGATGGACCGGTCGTCGGTGACGTAGATATACTCGGCTTCGGGAGAAAAGTGCCCGATTTCTCGCAATACCTCGTATCCGCCTATGTTGAATGTTATGACGGTATACTTTTTCATGGAAACAAAAATACAAAATTATTTCGTAAATTTGACGTCTATGCCTGAAGTAAGTATCGTCATTGTGTGCATGAACCGTCCGGACATTCTGTTTCCTTGTCTGGACAGTATCCGTGTGCAGAATCAGGTGGCTTACGAGTGTTGGGTGGTGGCCTATAAATTCAGCCCGGAGAACCTGAAGGAACTGAAGGAGAAGTACCCCTGGGTACAGGTGGTGGAAAGCAACGGACTCCGAGGCTTCGCGGAGAACAACAACCTCGCGCTGAAGCAGGCCCAGGGCCGATATTGCTTCGTCGTCAACGATGATACCCTGCAGCAGGTGCCGGTGATAGACCGCCTGGTGGCCGATATCGAAAAGCTGCCGGAAAACGCAGCCGCCGTCTCTCCCCGGATCCTTCTGGCCGATGGCCGCCTGCAGACCTGCGGCCGGGGTCCCTGGAGTCCTTGGCGCTATGCCTGCCATTATCTGCATCAGGTAGATGAAACCCGCCCCTCGCGCTGGAACCGATCGGCCGGCCTTTTCCAAACCTTTACGCTCAATGGGGCCTGCTTCCTCATTAAGACTGAGGCGTTTAGGAAGGTTGGCTGGTTCGATGAGAGATATTTCTTCACCCCGGAGGACATCGCCCTCGGCCATCAGCTCAATGCATCGGGCTACACGGTCTGGGCCGATGCCGACACCCCCATCACGCACCTGGCCGGAGGTTCCGTATCGGCCATGGAGGCGGCCATCAAGCCTGCGCGCGTGCGGGGGAGTATGCTCTTCTACGGGGAGCCTTTCCTCCTCAAGTCCTTTATCTGGTGCTTCGAGCTGGCCCGCGTGGTGAAGTATCTGGTCCTGCCCCGGACGCCCCGTCGCGATATCATGCACAAGACGGCGCGGAATGTCATGCGGACGGTGTTCTCGCACCGCTCGCCCAAAGAAATCTTCAGCAAGTACTGTAACAACCTGTAAACTATGCCCGCAGTAAGTGTCATCATTCCCAGTTACAACCTGGGTGAATATATAGGAGAGACCCTCCGGAGTGTGAAAGACCAGACCTTCGAGGACTGGGAGTGTATTGTCGTGGAGAACGGGTCTTCCGATAACTCGAAGGAGGTGATCCGCGAGTTCGTCTCGCTGGACGCCCGCTTCAAGCTGATTCCGCTGCTGTCGAACATCGGCGTGGCGGCTGCGCGCAATATGGCCATGCAGCGCTGCTTCGGCAAGTATATCCTCTGTCTGAATGCCGATGACCTCATCGACCCGCACTACATGGAGCAGGCGGTGGCTGCGCTGGAGGAGGACCCCTCGCTGAACGTGGTCTATGCCAAGGCCGACTGCTTCGGGGATGGAGCGTCCTGGGACCTGCCGGACTTTGACATGGGCACCATGCTGGCCCGGAACTGCATCTATGTGACCAGTTTCTTCCGTAAGCAGGAACACGACCTGTATTACGGGAAAGGTTTTGATACGGACTTTGTAAACGGTTTCGAGGACTGGGATTTCTGGCTGGGCTTCTTCGAGAGTCTCCCGCAGGAGCCGCATGTGCTTCAGCTTCCGGAGGTGATGTTCCACTACCGTACGCGGCCCGGATCCCGCAATAATGGCGTCTCCGACGAGGCTCTGGCCGAGATCCGCCGCATGATCTGGGATAAGCACAAGACCCTGTATGCGAAGTATTTCTGTGACCCGACCGAAACCATCGAGTACCTCCGGGTGCGGCGCGCTTCCGAGAAGGCCTCCCATTCCCTGGGATGGTTGTTTGGCAGGGGTGCCAGGAAATCTCCGAAGAAGCAATGAAACGGGTCCTGGTCATAGTTGTCACGTACAATGGCATGCAGTGGCTCGGGCGGTGTCTCGGGTCAGTGCAGGGAGATGCCCGGTCGGAGCCGGGCATGACGAAGACGGAACACTCCGTCACCCCCGGCTTGACCGGGGGTCTCGTTGTTGATCTGTATGTGTGGGACAACGATTCTACGGACGGAAGCGCCGATTTTGTCGAGGCGGAATACCCGCAGGCGAAACTGGTGAGAAGCGCCGATAATTTAGGATTTTCCATTCCTAATAATAAGGGGATGCAATATGCCCTTGACAAGGGGTATGACTATGTCTATCTTCTGAACCAGGACGCCTGGCTGGAGCCCGGAGCCCTGGAGAAAATGGTCGCCGTGGCCGATGCCCATCCGGAGTACGGCCTCCTGAGCCCAATGCAGATGACAGATGGGTATAAGGGACTCGATGAACAGTTTGCAAAGAGATTGCCGGTCAAGCCGGCAATGACGTCAATTGTCTCATTCCCGGTCTCGACCTCGTCATGCCCGGCCTCAACCTCGTCATGCCCGGCCCCGACCTCGTCATGCCCGGCCCCAACCTCGTCATGCCCGGCCCCGACCGGGCATCTCATTGAAGTTCCGTTCGTCATGGCCGCTCACTGGCTGGTTCCGACCAGGGTAATCCGGAAGGTGGCGCGGTTCAAGGA
>JAEEGK010008260.1_pt1 | contig 24607 bp, 17 predicted proteins | sample 8958771 | NCBI WGS metagenome assembly JAEEGK01 (sample SAMN16246547, study PRJNA631951) | gut metagenome | biome: gut microbiome; feature: rumen; material: SC-attached | host: Bos | place: Iran: Karaj | collected 2018-10
CTTGTCATCAACCCAAGGCACTCGGAAAGGGATGATGCGCTCCGGTTCTGCGATGCGCTCCACGATCGTTGCCTTCTAAAACTCTGGATGCTGGTTGTAAACGTCCTTGATAGACTCCAACACCTCGCGTACTGCCTGTAAAAACTCTACTTCGCCTGGATGTTTGTGCTCCAGGTCTTGCATGATTTTCTCTACGTTCATAGTATATAGGTTTAAAAGTTCGTTTTAAGTTGCTTTATGTCATTAAGACAACGCAAAAATAGGAAATATATTTGACATAACAATGAGAAAAGGCGATTATTTTTGCAAAATAGATACATTTTACCAAAAAAGTAGTATCTTTGTACGCCAAAAGGACTATACAATGAGTGATAATGCCAATATTCCTCAGGAGTTTAACAACTTCTTTCTGAAAGATGTTTCGTTTGTCAATCTGATGACGAAGCGCATCTTCAATATCTTGATTGTCGCCAATCCCTATGATGCCTTCATGCTGGAAGATGACGGACGTGTCGACGAAAAGATTTTTGACGAGTATATGGAACTGGGTATGCGCTATCCACCCACGTTCACACAGGTATCAACAACCGAAGAAGCCAGCAGTGTACTGGAAACCACAGATATCGACCTCGTCATCTGTATGCCTGGTAATGCCGACAACGATGCCTTTGCCGTGGCTCGCGATGTCAAGCAGATGGCGCCACAGATTCCCTGCGTGGTACTGACCCCCTTCTCGCACGGCATCACCAAGCGCATCGAGAACGAGGATATGACCATCTTCGACTATGTCTTCTGTTGGTTAGGCAATACCAATCTCATCCTGTCCATCATCAAACTGATAGAGGACAAGATGAACATTGAGCACGACATTCACGAGGCTGGTGTGCAGATGATACTGTTGGTGGAGGACAACATCCGCTTCTACTCCAGCGTACTGCCCAACCTCTATAATTATATTCTGGCCCAGTCGAAGAACTTCTCGACAGAGGCTCTGAACCCTCATGCTGCCGCCCAACGCAAGCGCGGACGTCCCAAGGTGGTATTGGCAACGACCTACGAGGAAGCAATGGAGTGGTATGAGCGCTATCACGACAATGTGCTTGGCGTCATCAGCGACACCCGTTTCCCCATGCAGACCCACGACAGCCGCCTGGCACATGTCGAAGAAGGTGATGCGGAGGCTGGTCTGAAACTACTTCGCGCCATCCGCCAGCACGATGAGTATGTACCGCTGATTCTGGAGAGTTCAGAGATAGCCAATCGCGACAAGGCGTGGGCTGAGGGCTTTGACTTCCTCGACAAGAACTCCAAGAAGTTCAATGTCGACCTGCGCCAGATGATTGAGGAACACATGGGCTTTGGCGACTTCGTCTTCCGTGACCCCAAGACCCGCGAAGAGATTTTCCGCATCAAATCACTGAAAGAGTTGCAGGACAACATCTTTAATATTCCTGCTGAGTCATTCCAATATCATGTGTCGCGCAACCACATGAGCCGCTGGCTCTGCGCACGTGCCATCTTCCCCGTCTCTCAATTCCTGAAGACGGTAACATGGCACAAGTTGCAAGACCTGGATGCCCACCGCCAAATTATCTTCGACGCCATCGTACAGTATCGTCGTATGAAGAATATTGGTGTCGTCGCAGTCTTCGACCGTCTGAAGTTCGACCGCTTTGCACACTTTGCACGTATCGGTGATGGTTCACTGGGTGGTAAGGGTCGTGGCTTGGCCTTCCTTGACAATATCATCAAGCGCCATCCGGAACTGAACCAGTTTGAGAATGCATCCGTACAGATTCCCAAGACCGTAGTGCTCTGTACCGACTTCTTTGACCAGTTCATGGATGAGAACAACCTCTGGGGTATCGCCTTGAGTGACGCCCCCGATGAGGAGATACTGAAACATTTCATGCGCGCGCAACTGCCTGACGCACTGATTGCTGACTTCTTCACCTTCTTTGATGCCATCAATGCGCCTATCGCCGTACGCTCGTCGTCACTGCTGGAAGATTCTCACTATCAGCCATTTGCAGGCATCTATAGCACGTATATGGTGCCTTATCTGGAAGACAAGTACGAGATGCTGCGAATGGTGGCTTGTGCCATCAAGGGTGTCTATGCCTCCGTCTATTATAAGGATTCCAAGGCATACATGACAGCAACGTCCAACGTCATCGACCAAGAGAAGATGGCGGTCATCCTGCAGGAGGTGGTGGGTCAACAGCACGATACCCGCTTCTACCCCACCTTCAGCGGCGTACTGCGCTCCTTGAACTATTATCCCATTGGCGATGAACAAGCAGAGGAAGGTATTGCCTCACTGGCACTGGGTCTGGGCAAATACATTGTTGACGGTGGACAGACACTGCGCGTCAGTCCCTACCACCCCAAGCAGGTGTTGCAGACTTCAGAGATGGAGACGGCCCTGCGCGAGACACAGACCCGTTTCTATGCCCTTGACATGTCGCATGTGGGCGACGATTTCAAGGTGGACGATGGTTTCAACATCCTCAACCTGCGTGTCAAGGAGGCCGACAAAGACTGTGCCCTGCAAGGTATCGCCTCAACCTACGACCCTGTTGACGGCATCATCCGCGACGGCATATATGAGGGTGGCCGTAAGGTCATTTCGTTCTCAGGCGTCTTGCAACACGATGTATTCCCACTGCCCGAAATTCTCCAACTGGCACAAAAATACGGTGCTGAAGAGATGCGTCGTCCTGTTGAAATCGAGTTTGCTTGCAATTTATATAAAGGTGAGGGACAAGCGGTGAGAGGGGAGTTCTTCTTGCTCCAGATTCGTCCCATTGTCGATTCCAAACAAGTCCTTGACGAAGACCTTGCTGCGATTCCTGATGAGCAGTGTCTGCTGCGCTCGCACAACTCACTGGGACATGGTATCTCTGAAGATGTTGTCGACGTCGTCTATGTAAAGACCGACGATGACTTCACGGCTATCAACAACCCGCAGATTGCCGATGAAATCGAGCAAATCAATCGTCGTTTCCTCGACGAAGACAAGAACTATGTGCTCATTGGTCCTGGACGCTGGGGCTCCAGCGATTATTGGCTGGGCATCCCCGTTAAGTGGCCACACATCTCTGCAGCACGCGTCATCGTCGAGGCTGGTCTGAAGAACTATCACGTCGATCCGTCACAAGGCACGCATTTCTTCCAGAACCTGACATCGTTCGGTGTAGGATACTTCACTATCAATACCTATACAGGCGACGGTGTCTTGCAGAAGGACGTCCTCGACCAGATGCCTGCCATCGAGGAAACACAGTTTGTGCGTCACGTGCGCTTCGAACATCCACTGAAGATTATGATGGATGGTAAGAAACAACACGGCGTAGTTCTGCTACCCTCGTAATTCGTAATTCATAATTCGTAATTAATGTTGTTCCACTGGCTCATCTGGTTAAGTCGTATCCATCATTGTCGGGGCTTCGGCATACAGTCACCCACCGACTATGCGTTCGTCCGCTATGTAGTGAACGAGCACTGGCCATATTATTCCTACGACAAATTATCAGCTGATTCATGGTTACATGAGAAACTGGGAAAGCTCTACTTCCGACTGGCGAACTGGCGACAGCCTGCCCACATGCTCACAGACGAATACGAAAAGTGGTGGCACGCTGGTTGTCAGAAGACGCAGTTTGTAAACAAGTTGGAACGTGTAGAACTAGCCCGCATCAGTGTCAGTCAATGGGATGATTTTCAGTCTTCGATTCCACAATGCGACCAACAAACGGTCGTGGTCGTTGAAGACATCTGGCGTAACTGGTCACTATGGCAACAGATAGCCCGTGACCCACGCACAGGTACCAGCTTCGACCTCTACTATTGTGGCATCGTCTTTTTCGACACCAATCGTTTTAAACATAACTATAAGATAAACTTCTAATCGACTATGAAAATAACAAAGGTTTACACCCGCAAGGGCGATCAGGGACTGACCTCACTCGTTGGTGGCCAGCGTGTATCAAAAGCCAGTGTCCGTCTGGAGGCTTACGGCACCATCGACGAGCTCAACTCCCACCTCGGCCTACTTGCAGCCATGCTACCCGAGGGTCATGAGAAGACGCTTGTAGAGCGCATCCAGAATAATCTGTTCAACGTCTGTACCAATCTGGCTACCGACCAGGATCAGACACCCCTCTACCCTTCCGCCCATCTGCCCGAGGGTGCCATCAAGGAACTCGAAGAGGAAGTTGACAGCATCATGCATGAGTTGCCCGAACGTCAAGGATTCATCCTCCCTGGTGGTACGCAAGAGGCTGCTCAGGCCCATGTATGTCGCACCGTCTGCCGTCGTGCCGAGCGTCGCATCGTAGCCCTCGCCGAGGAAGCCACTGTATCGCCTGAAGTACAGCAATATGTCAACCGACTGAGTGATTATCTCTTCATTTTAGCTAAAAAGTTGAATTTTCTTGCCGGTAAAAGCGAAAAAATATGGGAGAATGCTTGTAAATAAGAAAAAATATATTACTTTTGCGGGCAAATTCAAAAACAGAACCAAAAACAACAAATAAAAATCGTAAATATTATGTATTGGACACTAGAATTAGCTTCAAAATTGGAAGACGCACCCTGGCCCGCAACCAAGGATGAATTGATAGATTATGCCATCCGCTCAGGTGCACCCCTCGAAGTATTGGAGAACCTGCAAGAGATAGAAGACGAAGGTGACATCTACGAGAGTATCGAAGAGATCTGGCCCGACTATCCCACCAAAGAGGACTTCCTATTCAACGAGGATGAGTATTAAGCATCTTTTTGACTCGTAACTAATTGAAAATCAATATGGTGTGCAAAATGTCATTTTTTTGCACACCATGATTTTATGCCCAAATTAACCCTTCAAACAACAGAAGAGGGGCCTCGTCTGACTGTTAGTAAGTAGCAATTTGGCGGATATCGTCCTCAAATGCCTCTTTGTTGATGGCCTTTGCCTTGAGCTTAGAACGATAGGTATAGATAGTCGTAATACTAGAACGTAGAATGTCTGCAATCTCTTGATTATCGGCAATTCCAAGACGGAGAAGAGCTAATATACGTAATTCTGTGGTCAGTTTTTTATAGCCGTCCTCGCTAAGCGTAAACTGGTTTTCTTCCGTCATGAGTTTATTGACCTCAGCAATAAAGTCTGGATAAATGTTCAGAAACGCCTCGTCGAAGTTCTGGTGGAACATGCGGATGCCACCATTGAGGAATTGCTGACTTTTCAGTTCGGCATAGAGATTGTCGAGTTTGCGGTCGCGTGCCAGTCTGTTCAGCATCTTGCCATGCTCCTCTCCGCGCTTGATGAGATTACTGCTCAGTTGCAGGAAACGTCCGATATACTCATCCTTGATGCGGTTTACCTCTTTCATCTCGTTGTTGGTGCCCAGGACCTGTTTGTTCTGCGCTGTCAACTCCTGATTCATCTCTTCTATCTTCCTGCTTGCCGCCTGTTTCTTGCGATATAGCATCAGCGTGTTATACATGATAACCAAGAGAATGAGAGAGATGAAGGAGATGATACCCAGGTAGATGTATGTGTTCCGTTGGGTCTGTGAACGTTTCTGATCGTAGAGTTGCAATATCTGCGGTGCCATGCGTCCCACCTGCATCATACGCAGTCGACTGCCATAAAATTTAGCTTCACTGATTGCTTGGAAGAGATAGTGATAAGCCTCGTCATTATCTCCACGTTCCATCAGTATTTCAGCCAGTGAGCGCAGCGAGTTGTTCTCGCGGATTGCTCCCCTCTCGTCGCTGATGGCACTGAGCAGCAGGTAACGCTCTTGTTGGCTGACGTCTCCTTTCTTATGGTAGAAGTAGGCCAATGTGCTGGTGACGATGCTGTAGTCGCGCGTGCCTTCTTGCAGTTGCAGCAGATTACTTTCAAGCATTTCTATTGCCTTGTCGTTATCCCCCTGTTCGCTGATGTAGGTCGCTTGGTTGAAGACGTAGTCCTGGCTGTTTTGTGGTGCTATCTGGATAATCAGTTGCCGATAGTACTGTGCCTGTTGGATGTATTCTGTGAAATAGTCCGTATATTGAGCCATCTCCGAGCGGTAGAGGTTCAGTTCACTCTGCTGGTTGTAATAGGCTATTTTCTGTTCGTCGTTCAGCGAGTCAGGGTTTATCTCGCCCAACAGGTTATGCACTCGGCCAAAGAGTCCAGAAACAGAGAGAATGTGTGCCATGCGAATAGCGCTGGCGGCAAAGCGCTGGTGGTCGGCTGTGCCACGCAGTGCCGTCACGTTCTTATTAATATAATAGTAGGCAGAGTCAAACCTATAGGCCATGTATTCGTCATACAGTCTTATGTTGAGGTCGTAGGTCTGTTCTGGTGTCAGCGTGATGTTCCCCATGCTTTGTTTGATGCTATTGATGCGCTGCTCCTTTTCTGCCGTCAGCTTGTCGTAGCAGCTGATGAGGCTGTCAAGCGTCTTGTATAGCTCTTTGTTGCTTCTTGCCGTGATGCCAAGTGCTTGTATACACAGAAGTAAGATGAACCATGTACGTTTCATATTTTGTCTGGTTTTAGATTTCGCTTGGCAAAGATACGGATTCTTTCTCATACTTCCAAATGTTAAGGTGCTTTTTGGACTAAAAATGGATTGAAAACGTTTAGATTTTATTGTTTACTGAAAAATGCAACATGTTGAAAATTAGCTATTTAATATTTTTGTGATTTTGATTTTTGTTTGTTGCGCTTGGAGCATAGCAAAATACCCTCTACATTTGCATCCGAAAACCAAAACAAGGGTGTAATCTCTAATCCTATAACGATGAAAAGATTTATAGTTAGTTTGTTAGTAATAGTTAGTACAATGATTGGTGTGGACGTTGCAGTTTGTAACGCCCAAGAGTTTGTCACTTCACCCGACGGAGCCGTGAAGGTAACTGTCGGTGTGAAGTCCAAACAAGCATTCTACGAGGTTAGTTTCCATGGTAAAGAGGTTGTCAGTCCCTCGCGTCTGGGTTTTCTTCTCGCTGATGGTGAGACAGGAACCCATGCGCGGATGGGGGCTGTAAGCCGTTCGTCGAAAGATGAGACCTGGCAGCAACTCTGGGGTGAGGACGAAAGCGTACGCAACCACTACAACGAGCTGACAGTCAACTATAAGGAGCAGACAGGACGCACGATGCAGGTCATCTTCCGCGTCTTCAATGATGGCTTCGGATTCAGATATGTCCTGCCAGATTATAATAAAGGTAAGGAATATATGATTATGGACGAGATGACTGAGTTCCGTCTGGCTCACGATGCTAAGGCATGGTCTATTCCCTCCAACCATACCGAGTATTTCGAGGGCATCTATACACAGGATATGCTCAGCAAGAAAGATACCGTTTGTACACCTCTTACTATAGAATATGAGCCCAATCTCTTTTTGGCTATCCACGAGGCCGCCCTTGAGGACTATGCCAGTCTGAATTTGGCTGTTTCCCACAAGGCGATGTTGGGTGCAAACGGAGCAACTACTCAAGAAGGTGTGTCGCTGCGTGCAGCCCTAACTCCTTGGCAGAGTGGGGTAAAGGTTTATGCACAAGGTGAGAAGAAGACGCCTTGGCGCACGATGATTATCAGCAAGACAGCTGGTGGACTGCTCACCTCACGCCTGATGCTCAATCTGAACGAGCCCTCAAAGATTGCCGACACATCGTGGATAGAGCCAGGCCGCTATATCGGTATCTGGTGGAGCATTCACAAGAAGCAGAACACATGGGAGATGGGACCCACACATGGAGCAACCACACAAAACGTAAAAAGATATATGGATTTTGCTGCCCGTCATGGATTCAGCGGTGTGCTGGCAGAAGGCTGGAACCCTGGATGGGGCAAGGGCGAGAAAATCAGCTACCTCCAGTCATATCCCGACTTCGATATGGAGGAGGTCTGTCGCTACGGACTTTCAAAAGGCGTACGCTTCATAGGTCATACCGAGACCTGGGGCAATGCCCAGCTGTTAGAGAGTCAGATGGACTCAGCCTTTGCCTGGTTCAGCAAGATGGGCATCCGTGCGGTGAAGACAGGTTATGTGGGCCATCTCTTTGATGGTAAGGAACTGGCCAAGTCGCAGTATGGCATCCGCCACTATCGTCGCGTCATCGAGTGTGCCGCCAAGCACCACATCATGATCGACAACCACGAGCCCGCTATGCCCACAGGCATCCAGCGCACATGGCCCAACCTGATGACACAGGAAGGTGTGCGTGGTCAGGAGTATAATGCGTGGGACAGACGAGGAGGTAATCCCCCTGCCCATACCGTTACGCTGCCCTTCACGCGCGGCTTGGCAGGACCTACCGACTTCACCCCCGCCATCTTTGACTTCTCTGAAATAGTTGCTGGCACGCATCCCCACAGTACGCTGGCCAAACAGCTGGGCGAGTTTGTGGTTATCTACAGTCCGCTGCAGATGGCTGCCGATGCCATCGAAAACTACGAAGGTCAGCCCGCCCTGTCGTTTATTGAGAGTTGTCCGACGACGTGGAGCAAGACCCTCGTCCCCCATGGAGAGATAGGAAAACATATCACCATAGCCCGTAAGGAACGTGGCGGTGACCGCTGGTTCATTGGCAGCATCACCAATGAAGAGGCACGAGACCTCCATGTGTCGCTTGACTTCCTGGACGCTGGTGCCACCTATCGCGCTATCATCTACGAGGATGCTGCTGATGCCGACTACGAGCACAATCCCTATGCGATGACCATCCGCCAACTGGTGGTTACCAGCAAGGACACCCTTCACCTGAAGCTGGCACGCAGTGGTGGTGCAGCAATCAGAATAGAGAAAAGATAATAATCTCAATACGATATAACCAACAAAATTATTAACAAAAACCAAAATGAAGATGAAAAGATCAAGAAATCTTTGTTATCGCCTGCTCTTGATGCTGGCGGTAGTGTTCTTTGCCTTGGATGTTTCTGCACAGACCACCATCAATGGTCAGGTGAAAGACGACATGGGCGAGGCTGTTATCGGTGCCTCCATTGTTGTCAAGGGAACGTCGAATGGTACGGTAACAGACTTCGACGGTAACTTCACGCTGAAGTGTCAGTCTGGTGCCAAGCTCGTGATTACCTACATTGGCTACACACCCCAGGAGGTGGCTGCCAAGGACGGCATGCAGGTGACGCTGAAAGAAGACGTTGCCCAGCTCAACGAGGTTGTCGTCGTAGGTTATGGCTCTATGGCCAAGAAGGAAATCTCCAGCTCTGTGGTTCAGATTTCCAAGGATCAGTTCAACCAGGGTGCCGCCAGCGACGCTATGGCACTGGTAGCCGGTAAGGTGGCTGGTCTTAATGTTGCCTCTTCTGCTGACGCCAATCCTAACGCCATGACTGATATCCAGGTGCGTGGTGCTGGTTCACTCTCTGCCAGCAATGGTCCGCTGGTGGTTATCGACGGTATTGCTGGTGGGGACCTCCGCAATATTGCCACTCAGGACGTTGAGTCTATCACTGTTCTGAAGGATGCAGGTTCTGCTGCTATCTATGGTACACGTGGTGCCAATGGTGTTATCCTCGTGACCACCAAAAAAGGCTCTGGTACGGCTGGTGTCACCAACGTTACCTACGACAGCTATATTGCGCTGAACATCCAGAAGCAGAAGCCCGACATTCTTTCTACCGATGAGTTCCGTCGTTCACGTCGTGGTCAGGACTATGGTGCCGATACCAATTGGTGGGACGAGATTACCCGTCCTGTCAGCTACAGCCTGAACCAGTATCTGAGCATCGACTCGTCTACGAAGAACGGTTTCTTCGGCCTGTCTCTGAACTATAAGAAAGGTAATGGTCTCGACATCGTTTCTGGTCGTGAGGAATATGGTGCCCGCTTCGTTGGTGAGCAGCGCGTCCTCAATGGCTTCCTGCAGTTCAACTCTTCACTCTCTGCCCGTAAGGTACACGAGGAATGGGGCAACGACGGACTGTTCGATACAGCATTGACCATGAACCCCACTATTCCAGTGAAGAATCCTAATGGCACCTATTATCAGCCTAACTCTCCCACGGATATCCATAATCCGGTCAATGACCTCAAAGAGAATGTCAGCCAGGGCGACCGCGTCTACCTCTTGGGTAATGCCGATGTCAAGCTGAACATTCTGCAGACAGAGCAGCACAACCTGAACACCTCGTTGAGCTATGCCCTGCAGTATAACGACCTGAAGGAGAATTTCTATACGCCAACCTCATCCAGCGAGTCGTTCTGGAATGGGTATGCCGGACGTGCACGCATCAACTACCAGAAGTGGTGGACCAACCGCCTGGAGTGGCTTGCCAACTACACCATGACGCTTGACAAGCACCAGTTGAAGGCCGTCTTAGGCTATTCTTGGGAGCGCAGCAAGTGGGAGCAGAGTGGCAACGAGAACATGGGCTTCGTCTATGATGCCCTGTCCTATCACGGCATTGCCAACGGTACCTATCTCAAGGATGGCAAGGCTAACCTCTGGGCAGGCTCTTCAGAGTCTACGCTGATTGGCTTCTTTGGCCGTCTGAACTATAACTTCAACGATATGCTCTACGCCTCTGCTTCGTTCCGTCGTGAGGGTAGCACCAAGTTTGGTAGCAATACCAAGTGGGGTAACTTCCCTTCGGCATCATTGGCTTGGGAAGTCACCAACACACCTGTCCTGAAAGAGGCTGTCGGCTCAATCTTCCAGAGTCTGAAGCCCCGCATCTCTTATGGCGTTACTGGTCGCTCTGACTTCAACGCCTATCAGTCTATTGCTACCTATAGCGGCTACAGCGCTTACCTCATCGATGGTCAGTGGATCAATGGCTATGCTCCTTCGCTGAATGCCAACCCCGACCTCGCGTGGGAGAAGTCGAAGGCCTTCAATATCGGTCTTGACTTTGTCACGCTCAACAACCGTCTTCGTGGTAGCATCGAGTACTTCGACCGCCGTTCTGAGGACCTGCTCTACAACTATACCGCTCCACAGCCTCCCTTCATCTACAACACAATTCTTGTGAATGTCGGTACCACCAAGAACACTGGTCTCGAGGTATCGCTGGAGTACGACGTGCTGTCGAAGAGTGCCTTGAAGTGGACTACAGGTGTCAACTGGAGCACGGGCGACACCAAGCTCACCAAGCTGTCGAGTGATGCCTACCAGATGGCTTATCTCGACCTCTATCGCAAGCCAGGTGTAGGTACCAACGAGTATTTCTTCCGTGTCGAGGAGGGAGGCAAAATTGGTCAGTTCTATGGCTACGAGCATGCAGGCATCGACGAGAATGGTCTGCTGCTGGTCTACGACAATGATGGCAACGCCAAGCCTGCCGCACAGGCTGATCCTTCCTGGAAGCGTGACATCGGCAATGGTGCTCCCAAGCACTTCCTGTCATGGAGCAACTCCTTCCGTTACAAGAACTGGGACCTGAGCACCCTGTTCCGTGGTGCCTTTGGCTACAAGATTTTCAATATGCGTAAGTATGGCATGGGTCTCATCGGCTGTGGCACTGACAATGTGCTGCGTACGGCCTATACTGATGATGCCGACGTGCTCTCCAGCGGTGGTATCATCTCCAGCTACTTCCTGGAGAATGGTAACTACTTCAAACTCGACAATGTCACGCTGGGTTACAACTACACCCCGAAGAACCGCCAGCTCGTAGAGAGCCTGCGCGTCTACGTGACTGCCAAGAACCTCTTTACGCTGACATCCTACAAGGGCAACGACCCGTCTATCGTTACCTCTACTGGCATCACCCCAGGTGTTGACTCCAACAGTGCCTATCCTCAGGCCACACAGCTCAGTCTGGGTGTAACAGTACGTTTTCACTAATTGATAATGGATAATTAGAAAATAGATAATCTTATGAAAACAATCAAATATAGCATCATAGCAATGGCACTTGGACTGGGCATGACGGCTTGTACCGACCTCGACGAGAAAGTCTACGACCGTGTTGACGCCAGTGTCTATTACCAGAACGAGACCAGCATTAAGGGTGCCGTGGCCGCTATCTACGGACAGACCTCACAGACACTGGCAGGTGAGAACTTCTTCCACCTGTCAGAGTATCCTGCCGACCAGATTACCTGGCGCGTATGGAATGGTGGCCTGTGGGGATGGGACGAGGCTGAGAAGACCGTCCTCTCCTGGCATAACTGGAACTCAGAGTCTACCATCATCAAGAACGCATGGAATGGTGCCTGGACGGCTGTCGGACTTGCCAACCTGCTGCTCAGCGACCTGCAAGGTCTTGATGCCGCCTCTCTGGGCATGTCTGCCGACAAACTGGCTCAGTATGTTGCCGAGGTTCGTACGCTGCGTGCCTGGAACTACTACTGCATCTTCGAGTTGTGGGGTGGCGCGCTGCCTCTGAATACTTCTGCCAGCAGAGAGGTTCCTGGTACTGCCGACCCCGACTGGAACACCTCTTGCAAGAAGATTTACAACTTCATTGCTACCGAGCTCGATGAGACGGCTGGTGCCTTGGCTAAGGACGATGCCAACCACTCTATGGTGAATCGTGTCAACCAGGCCATGAACCGTATGCTCAAGGCCCGCCTGCTGCTCAACGCAGAGGTCTTCATCGGCGAGAAGCACTATGACGAGTGCGAGGCGCTCTCTAAAGAGATTATCAGCGGCACCTATGGCAACTATGAGATTGACAGCAACTACCGCAACCTCTACAGCATTGACAACGTGAAGAGTCCTGAGGTCATCTTCGCACTGGCTGCTGAGGATGGTCAGGGCGCTGCCAACGCCATCTCTAATGTGCGCACCATGGTAGGTATGTGGTATGGCTATGCCGACTACTTCGGACAGTCCTACGATGGCATCGGTGCCTGGAACTGTGTCTGCATGGTTCCCTCTTACGACAACTCAGGTACGGTACAGTCTGTTGGCGGTACCATTGGTGCCAAGAAGTTCTTAGACTATGGCGACAAGCTGGGTTCACCCTATGAGCGCTTTGACGATCGCGATATCCGCAAGCAGAACTACGTCTACGACGCTGCCACTAAGACCCATGGTCCTGGCATGTTCCTCAAGGGCACCGTACGCGCTAACTTTGGTACGGGCGACGTGCTCAAAGCCGATGCCGACCGCGATGGTCAGGACCTGGTCTATGTTGACCAGCTGGGCACCTTCCTGGGGCAGGGTCGTGCATTGGAGACTGTTATGAGTCCTCGCTGGGGCGAGACCAACTCTGGCGTCCGCTTGGTGAAGTATCCGCTCTATCCTGCTGATGCCAACCAGGGCTTCAAGTCTATCGACGACGTACAGTTCCGTCTGGCTGAGGCTTACTATAATGTTGCTGAGTGCGAGATGCGTAAGGGTAATAGCACAGAGGCGAAGAAGTATGTCGACGAGGTGCGCAAGCGTTACTTCAAGACTGGCGATGTCAACAGTGCCCTTAGTGTTCCTGGTCCTGGCTTCGACGCCTTCGACATGGACTGGATGCTCTCTGAGTGGGGTAAGGAATATCTGGGCGAGGGCAACCGCCGTCGTACCGACCTGCGCCGCTTCGACAAGTTCACACAGGGCCAGTGGTGGTTCTGGGGACGTGCTACGGAGGATGGCATTGACCTGCCTGCCAAGCGTAACCGCAAGTACGAGTGGTATCCATTGCCACAGACTGCTATCTCTGTGAATCCGGGACTGATTCAGAATCCCAACTACTAATTCTTTTTTCGACCACGAATATCACGAATTAAAACGAATTTAGAAAACTATGAATAAGAAAATATATAGTCTGATGTTGGGTCTGTTGACCCTGGCAGGACTGCTGACAGGCTGTAAGAGCGACGACGACATCACGTTCGACCACGAGCGCCAGCAGTTTGAGACACGTGCCGACCGCATCCTGTTAGAATTCATTGCCCCCTTTGGAACTACCGCCAATGAGGAGGTCTACATCATTGGTCCCTTCAATGGTAATACACTGACAGCCGACGAGGAAGGCAAGTATGCCGATCCCGTGCTGGACGATGCCTTCAAGCTGACAAAGGCTCCCAAGAGCGACGTCAAGTGGGGCATCTATTTGGACCCTGCCACCTTCCAGAATGGCAAGTCGCTGGCCGATGGTTTCCGCTTCTATTCCAAGGCACAGGGCAACGAGGCACTGCTGGGCACAACGGCTGTCTATGCCGTCCACAACGATAACCCTGGCGTAGGCACCTTCACCAATGTCTGGGGACAGCGCTGGGAGGCTTACTACTGGAGTGGTGGCGAGAAGCCCGAACCTGACCACAATGGTGTCCGCGTCTATGTCGACAACCAGACAGGCTGGGATGCACTGACGCTTTACATGTGGGGTGACGTCAACAACCTCAATGGCGACTGGCCTGGCATGCAGCCCAGCGGACAGTGGGAGAAGGACGGTGTCAAGTGGACATACTTTGATTTGGGCGAAGAGAACATGGGTCTCAACGAAAACCTCATCTTCAACAACAATGGTGGCGGTTCACAGTTGCCAGACTTCAACCTCACACTCGACCACGATGTCTATCTGCGCCTCACCGCCGATGCTGTGGAGGAGATAGAGCTGGAACCTAGCGTCAAGCACGACGGCTATGCCCTCTTCGTACTCAACGAGTCCAGCCAGACAGAACTGGCACTCTATGCCTGGGGCGACGGCCTTAGCGATGCCAACGACTTGTTTGGTGGATGGCCTGGCATGGCTCCTACGGGTACACAGACCATCAATGGATTGGAGTACACCTACTTCGACCTGGGCGAGGGTAGAACAGGTTTGAACGTGAACCTCATCCCCAACAACAACGGTGGTGGTGTGCAGTGGGAAGGCGGCGACCTCAACTTCACCATCGATCACGACATCTACATCCGCATCTTTGATGGTGGCTACGAGATTATCAGCAAGGACTATCAGGGTGGTGGCGGAACACCCACTCCTCAACCTGACCCAGAGCCCACTGCCGAGAAGGTGATCATTGCTGTGAAGAACACCATTGGCTACGACGACCCCCACCTCTATGTCTGGGGCGATAGCGAGGCCTGTGGCGCATGGCCAGGAGCAGCTCCTGTGAAGACTACCGACAATGGCTGGTATCTCTTCGAGTTGCCCTCACAGGGTACCTTCAACCTCATCCTCAACAACAATGGTAACGGATTGCAGTTGGATGGTCCTGCCCTCACCAATACCGCTTCGCGCTTCTTCGACGTCAACGAGTCATGGGTAGAGTCACCCAACACGGTGACCATCCAGAACAATGCTGGCTACACAGACCCACGTCTCTATGCCTGGGGCGATGGCGAGATATATGGCGGCTGGCGCGGCATCAAGCCCACCAGCAATGAGAATGGCGTACTCGTCTTCCCGTTGCCTAACGATGGCGGAACCTACAACCTCATCCTCAATAGTGACAGTGGCACCCAACAAGACATCTCTGCCGTGGTGGCCAACCAGAGCTATCAGTTTACCGCTAACTAATAGGAATAGAACCAACACATGAAGAAAATATTATTATCAATCATCTCTGTCCTTTGCCTGTTCACGCAGGCAAAGGCAGACGATGCCTTCACGCTGACAGCCACCAACGCTACCGTTACAGAGAATTTCGACGGTATGTGGAATGCTGCCCAGTCTGAAGCAACCTTAACAATGCCTAATGGCTGGCGAATGGAGCGTCAGATGGGCGCCCCCAGAATGGTAGGCGCCTATAGTGCTGCCGCCACAGAACTGATGTATGCAGGTGGTGTCAGCCTGGCCAGCAATGCAAAGAATGGTACGTGGAACTTCGGTTCCAGCACGAACCCCTCTGACCGTGCCGTTGGCGGACTGTCGACGACGGTTGACGGAGGTACCCGTTGCGTCAGTGTGATGACGCAGCTCATCAATGGTGGCATAGAGCCTGTCAACCAACTCACCATCAGTTACGATATCGAGAAATACCGTAAGGGTGACAACGAGGCAGGCTTTACCGTCCAGCTCTATTATTCTTACGATGGTACCACATGGAAGAAGGCTGGCGACGATTTCAAAACAGATTTTGCCAAGGACGATGCTACCATCGGTGCTGAGGTTGTCCCCATCTCTACGACGACAGTCAGCAACAAACAGCTGAACACGGCTGTTGCTGTGGGCAGTTCTATCTATCTGGCTTGGAACATCTCTGTGTCCAGTGGCACGTCACCCAACAAGGCGATGGGTCTGGCTCTTGACAATATCAGTCTGACGGCATCTTTTGGTGAACCACAGACTGCCCCAGACGACACGGACCCCAACCGTCCTCCCTTCGTCTCGTCAGGCATCTTCCTGCGTGGTGAGGTCAATGGCTGGGGAGCCGTCACTGAGTGGGAATTCTCCAACGAAGGTAACGGCACCTATGTGCTCTACGACAAGGAACTCTCTGGTGCCTTCAAGGTGGCTGATGCAAACTGGAGTGCCTCGTGCAACTACGGCAGCAATGGTTCTGCTATCACTGTAGACAAGCCCTATGCCCTAGTGCTGGGTACCAACGACAATATCTCTTGTGCCTATACCTACGACTGCGCCCGTGTCGTGCTGACCATGACCGATGGTGGCGCTTCTCTCTTGCTGGAGAGCAAGGCTGTAGAGCCTGGTGAACCCTCTGTGCTGCAGTCAGTAACGCTGATGCCTGCTGACGTCACACTGGTTCCCCAGCTCCCTGAGAAGGTGAAAGTGCTGTCTTTGAACAACAGTCTCATCCACTACAACGACCAGGCTGCCATGTTCAACGACATCGCACAGTCCATGGGCAAGGATGCTTGGTGGCTCAAACACACCATGCTGGGCAAGCCGCTGAGTACCCATTGGGACGAAGGCGACGGACTGGGTGGCGACGGCACTCCCAGTGCTAAGATGCTCATTCGCAACGAGGCATGGTCGCACATCATCCTGCAGGAACAGAGTGGTCTGCCCCGCACCAATGTCGAGGCTTTCCGCACCAATGTCAAGAAGTGGGTAGCCTACATTCGCGAATACTGTCCGAACCCCAATGCCATCATCATCGTTCCCCTGAACTGGGCCTATAGTGGTGACTGGGCTAACTTCACGGAATTCAACAAGATGTTCCTTGACAACTATCTGTGTGTGGCCCGCGAAACGGGTGTCACCATCTGTCCTGTAGGCGTGGCTTACCAGCAGGCCTTCAACGATGGTGGTGCTGATGCGCTGGCTCCTTGGTTCCAGGATGACCGTCATCCTACGGATATGTCAACCTATATGGCTGCCTGTATGGAGTATGGTCTCATCTTCGGTGTAGACCCTGCTACAATCACCTCCCATCCTGCTGCCGTGAGCGATGCTGATGCTGCAGCCATGCGTACTTACGCCTCTAAGGCACTGAAGGACTTCACCAATATTGTCGACCACACGGCAGCTACCGTGCGCTATCAGGCTGTTGGCTTCGACCAGTACGGCAAGGAGATGGATGCTCCTGCTGACCTCGTATATGCACTGACTGATGGTGGTGCGCTCGATGCTAACCACGTCTTTAAGAGCAATGGCACGGAGGGTACCTATACCGTTACTGCCAAGAACGACACCTACAATCTCTCGGCTAGCGTCAAGGTGGCTTACGCAGAGACACAGGTGGTGACCTTCCCTGCTATCGAGTTGAATGCCGACAAGCTCTCTACTCAGGAGAACTTCAATCAGATGGGTACTGCTGCCGATGCTACGCTGCCTGCTGCGTGGCGTATCGACCGCCAGACCTCTGCTCCCCGCATGGTAGGGGCGTATGCCGTTGCTTTGGACAAGACCATGTATGCTGGCGGCACCAGTCTGCCTTCCAATGCCAAGAATGGTCTGTGGAACTTTGGACAGGACGACAGCAGCGACCGTGCCATTGGCGGCATCTCTACCGGTGTGGCTGACGGCACACGTTGTGTCAACGTCTATGCTCACTTTCTGAACACAGGTGTTAAGAACATTGAGAACCTGCACATCAGCTATGATGTCGAGAAGTATCGCAAGGGCAACAATGCCGCTGGCTTCACCGTCCAGATGTACTACTCTTTAGACGGTCGCAACTGGACCTCTGCAGGCAACGACTTCTGCACGACGTTTGCTGCCGATGCTGCCACAGAGGGCTATGCTACCGTTCCTGGCGACGTGCGCGCTGTCAGCGCTGTGCTGGGTGCCAAGATGCAGCCCGGTGTCGACTTCTATCTGGCTTGGAACATCACCGTCACCTCTGGCGACAATGCCGCAGGTGCTATGGCACTGGCCATCGACAACTTCCAGTTGACGGGTGAGCTGCCTGCTATTCCTACCGCCAGACACTACATCTATGCCATCGATGAAACGGGCTACGATGCTCTGGGCCTTTATGCCTGGGGCGATGGCGAGCTCTTCGGCGCATGGCCTGGCGAGAGCTGGGTGGACCAGAAAACCATCGACGACAAGGTCTATAAGGTTTTCCTGCTTGATGCAGAGAGTGGGTCCTACAACCTCATCTTCAACAACTGGAACAATGGTCAGCAGGTTCCCGACTTCAACATCACAGCCAATCGCGACTATTATCTGCGCGTCACGGCTACAGGAGTGACGGAGATTGGTGGCTCAGCAGGCATCGTTGAAACCAAGAACCAGCCTGCCGTTGTCAGCCCTTTCGTCTACGACCTTCAAGGCCGTAAGGTAGGTACTGCTGATGGTCGCCTGCCTCAGGGTCTCTATATTGTCAATGGAAAGAAAAGTATTATCCGATAATCCCAACACATGAAGAAAAATATTGTTTCACTACTCTCTCTGGTACTCCTGTTCACTGCCTGTGGACAGGGTACCCAGAGCTTTACAGTCGATGGCACAAAGCCTTTGGGCGATGCTAATCGTGTCATCTATCAGATGAATGTTGGTGCCTTCACAGCAGAGGGCACATTCCAGGCAGCGCAGCAGGGGCTCGACCGCCTCGACACGCTGGGCGTCGATATCCTCTGGCTCATGCCCATCTATCCGCGTGGTGCCACGATGCACAGCCCCTATGCCTCTATGAACTTCCGTGACGTCAACCCCGACTATGGTACTGTTGCCGACCTGAAGGCTTTCGTCTCTCGTGCCCATGAGCTGGGCATGAAGGTGTGGCTCGACTGGGTGCCTAACCATGTCGCTGTGGAGAATCCCTGGGTCACGTCACATCCTGAGTATTTCACTAAGGACGACAAGGGGCAGATGATTCACCCTCACGGATGGGGCGACGTCTACGAGCTGAACTATCAGTGCGAGGGTCTCGTCAACGAGATGAACGGAGCCCTGAAGTTCTGGGTAGACTCCTGCGATGTCGATGGCTTCCGCTGCGACTATGTCAGCAGTCCTACCATCCCCGTCAGTTACTGGCAGAACATCATTGCCGAGCTGAAGAGCAAGAGTTCCAAACGACCCGTTGAGTTTCTCAGCGAGACGGACATCACTAATTCTGAGAATATCCGCATCGACAGCTGTGGCTTCGACTACGACTACGCATGGGATTTCCAGGGCACGCTGGCGTGGAAATTCAAGAACAGCACCAGTGCCGACTCGCTGAAGGCTATCTGCGAGCGTTTCCTCGCTGCCTCTGCAAAAGTGAAGAACCGCCGCATGGTCTACCTCACCAACCACGATCAGAACTACAACGATGGTGGTCATACGCTGAAGGACTTCTATGGCGACAACCGCTATGCACTGACCGTCCTCGACTTCACTTTCTATGGCATGCCGCTCATCTATCAAGGACAGGAGATTGGTGACCCCGACACGCTGAACTATTTCACCGATGCCAAGGTGAAGTGGGATAGGGTAGACCGCAAGATGCTGAACACTGTCCGCACGCTTATTGCCCTGCACCACCAGCAGCCCTCACTGGCTGCAGCTGCTGCTGTAGAGTTCCTGCCCACCAACAATGCCAGTGTGCTGGCATGGCGCCGAGGCAATGTGGTGGCTGTTGTCAACCTGGCTGAGACGGATGTCAAGGTGCTCGTCGATGGTCTGGACGAGGGTGACTACGACCAGTGGCTCAACAGCCAAACCATTGCTATTGCTCCCGCCTGCAAGGCGGTTTCTCTCGCATCGTCAGAGCCCATCGCCCTTGAGGCTAAGGGCTATGCCGTATATGTCAAACAGTAATGACTTGCTTCATCAATAAAGTATTACTGATTAGCAGAGTTAACTCGTTCGTAGCCGGCTGCTCTGCGAAGAGCGGCCGCGCTTTTTACCTCTTACCTCTTCACTTTCTTTCTTAACTCTTAATTCTTAACTCTTAATTCTTAACTTCAAAAAGTATGATTAGCAGAAAATTACTAATAATAATGTTGTTGTTGGCCAGTCAGCTGACGGAAAACCACCTGCTGGCATCCGACTACGTGGACGATATCAATCGTGCTGCCAATAACGAAGCTGGCCATCAAGTAATCTACGAGCTGAATGTAGGCTCATTCACCACCGAAGGTACCTTTGCCGCTGCCCAGCAGAAGCTGGCAGACCTCAAGGCGCTGGGTGTCGACATCGTGTGGCTCATGCCCATCTATCCGCGTGGCGGGGGCATCAACAGCCCCTATGCCGCCACCGATTTCCAGCAAACCAATCCTAAGTATGGCACCATCGCCGACCTCAGGAGTCTCGTGGACGCTGCCCATGCGCTGAACATGCAGGTGTGGCTCGACTGGGTGCCCAACCATACTGCCACCAATGCCACCTGGGTGACCACCCATCCCGAGTACTATGCCAAGAGCGGTGGTCAGATGATTCATCCCAACGGCTACAACGATGTGTGGCAGCTCGACTATAACAACACCGCACTGGTTAACGCCATGAACGACTGTCTGAAGTTCTGGATAGACCAGGCAGACATCGATGGTTACCGCTGTGACTACATCAGCAGCTCGCGCATCCCCGCCAGTTATTGGCAGACGGCCATCCCCCTTATCAAGAACTACAAGAGCGGCAAGACTATCACCTTCCTTGGCGAGGGCGACATTGCACAGGATGTCACGCGCCTCAAGACTGTAGGCTTCGACTACGACTATGCCTGGGCCTATCAGAGCAGCCTCGCCAACTTTGGCAGCACAGGCGTCTATTCCGCTTCGCTGAAGGCCAATGCCAACACCATGCTCAACGCCTCTGCCAACATCTCCTTCAGTCGCATGCTATATGTCACCAACCACGATCAGAACTTCAACGAGAACAAGAAGACACTCACGCAGAAATATGGCAACAACCGTTATCCCCTCACCGTCCTCGCCTACACGCTCTATGGCATGCCCCTCATCTATAATGGGCAGGAGGTCGGCGGCAATCAGGCTCTCGACTATTTCAATGATACCAAGATCAACTGGTCGTCACCCGATACCAAGATGCTCAACACCATCCGCACGCTCACAGCGCTGAAGCATGTCGTTCCTGCCCTTGGCGACAAGGTTGCTGTCAACTGGGTGACGCTCTCCTCAGGTGCTGCCAATGTGCTGGCCTTCACGCGCCAGCAGGGCGATAGCGAGGTACTTGTCGTCCTCAACCTGGCTACCACGGCTACCACGACCACCCTCACAGGACTCACCGCAGGCTCCTGGAGCCAGTGGCTTACTAGCGAGACCATCAGCCAGGGCACCAGTCGCCGCCAGCAGCAGTTCTCTGCCACACAGACGCTCACCCTCGACGCCAAGGGCTACCGTGTCTTCGTCCGTGGCTCCTTCCCTGAGGAAGACATTCCTACCGGCATCCAGAACGCCAGCCTTCATTCTTCATCCTTCAGCTCTCACCCTTCCACGTTCTTCGACCTCTCCGGACGTCCTGTCAGCATCCTCCAGCGCCCAGGCCTCTACATCCGTGGTGGCAAGAAGATGGTGGTTTCGCATACCTACTTTTGATTAATCTGCCTTTGCAGAATTTTGCAAGGTGCGCAATACTCAAAACCTCGTTTTTAGGTATTGCGCACCTTGATTGTTTGCCGTACCTTTGCACCGCAATTAAAAAACAAATAAAAATGAGAACGAGAACGACAACAACTCCCGTGGAACTCAAGGTACTGATGAACCACATCTACGAACTGCACAAAGGTGTGCGCCACATGGTGCTGTTCACCTGCAACAAAAAGTATAGCGAACAGACTATACAGCGACTCGAGAGTCAGGGCATTCCCTACTTGTTGCAACCTGCCGGACAGCAGAACCTTAACGTTTATTTCGGACGACGCGAGTGTCTGGAGGCCATCAGACTCATTGTCACCCGTCCGCTAAACCTGCTCACTCCTGAAGAGGACTTCATCCTCGGAGCCATGCTCGGCTATGACATCTGCGCACAGTGTGAACGCTATTGCAAGCGCAAGAATGGGTGTAACGGCCTGTGCGACGAGAACTGCATCAACAAGAATTAACCACATAAATATTTTAAGAAATGGATTCAACAATTGTAATCTATGGTTCCTCGACAGGAACTTGCGAGGCTATCGCAGAGAAGATAGCCTCAAAACTGGGCTGCAAGGCCCTGAACGTACAGGATCTGACAGCCGACATCGTGGCCGCCAACCAGAACTTGATTCTCGGCACCTCAACGTGGGGTGCAGGCGAATTGCAGGACGACTGGTATGACGGTCTGAAGACACTCCAAGGTGCCGACCTCAGCGGTAAGACCATCGCCCTCTTCGGCTGTGGCGACTGCTCAACCTATAGCGACACGTTCGTAGGCGGCATAGGCGAGCTGTATAACGGCATCAAGGATAGCGGTGCCAAGTTCATCGGCAGCGTTGAGACCGACGGCTATACCTTCGACGACTCCGAGGCCGTGATTGACGGCAAATTCATCGGCCTGCCCCTCGACGACATCAACGAGGACGATAAGACCGACACCCGCATCGAGGCATGGATAGCCACCATCGAGCCAAACCTATAATTATAGAGGTACAATAATCATAAAGTATTTGTTTAGTTTAGTGAGGTGGTTAGTCGGCGATGATTAACCACCTATTTTTTTATTAAACTTTGTGGTTGTATTTATATGAGAATTTTAGATTCACGTCCAAAACTCCTTTTCGCCTGTGTCTTCCATCTCTCCCTGGCACTTGGGGCAGGTTTTCTTATCCCAGAGACGGATATTGTCGCTGCCGCATTGCAGGCACAGGCGACCGACCTCGCTTCTGTATGACGGGGCGACGTCAGCTATAATACCCCCCACGACAATGTTCTGAATGCTCTTGCAGTCAGGACATGACATGGGGGTAATCTGTTGACGGAACAAGCCACGTCCCTCATACACCTCGGTTTCGTAACCGCAAGTCTTACAGCGATATTTCCGTTTCCAAGCCATCTTCTATTTGAATAGAGATATGCAAAAATACAGAATTGGTGCAAAATCATGATCATTTGCACCAATTATTTAGGATTGTTTATGAATTAGCAATCAACGTTATTTGCTCCAGGCCTTGATGCGCTGAAGGGCTTCTTCCGTCTTTTCGCGACTGCCAAAGGCCGTGAAGCGGACATAGCCTTCACCCGAGGGGCCAAAGCCGACACCCGGGGTGCAGACGACATTGGCTCCGTAGAGCAGGGCTTCGAAGAACTGCCATGAACCCATACCGTCGGGACAGCGCATCCAGACATAGGGGGCATTCTCGCCGCCATAGCACTCATAGCCCAGCGAGCGCAGCGTCTCCAGCATCATCTTGGCATTCTGCATATAGTAGTCGATAGTGGCCTTGATCTGAGCCTTGCCTTCCGGTGTGTAGATAGCCTCAGCGGCACGCTGGCTGATATAGCTGCAGCCGTTGAACTTCGTACACTGGCGGCGCAGCCACAGTTGGTTGAGCGAAATGCGCTCACCCTCGAAGGTGCTGACGCTGACCTCTTTCGGAACGATGGTATAGCCGCAGCGCACACCGGTGAAGCCTGCCGTCTTGGAATACGAGCGGAATTCCACGGCGCACTTCCTGGCTCCGCGAATCTCGAAGATGGAGTGCGGTATCTTCGGGTCCTGGATGTATGCCTGGTAGGCTGCATCGTAGAGAATCAGGGCATCGTTCTTCAATGCATAGTTGACCCACTTGCGCAGCTCCTGTTTGGTGATGACTGTACCCGTCGGATTGTTGGGGTAGCAGAGGTAGATGACATCCACGGGGCGGCCCTTGGGCAGATCCGGCACGAAACCATTCTCTGCCTTGGTAGGCATATAGCGCACATTGGTCCAACGACCGTCACGATAGGTTCCGCAACGGCCTATCATCACGTTGGAGTCGATATAGACAGGATAGATGGGGTCGGTCACGCCGATGAAGTTGTCCCAATGCAACAGTTCCTGAAAGTTACCGGTGTCTGACTTCGCGCCGTCGTTGATGAATATCTCATCGATGTCAAGATGGATGCCTCGCGGCAGGAAGTCGTTCTTCAAGATGGCTTCGCGCAGGAAGTCGTAGCCCTGTTCGGGGCCGTAGCCACGGAAGGTTTCGGCATTTGCCATCTCGTCAACAGCCTTATGCATAGCCTCTGTGACAGCAGGGCACAGGGGTTGGGTAACGTCACCGATGCCGAGGCTGATGACATCGGCATTGGGGTGCATCACCTTGAAAGCATTGACCTTCTTGGCAATGTCAGCGAACAGGTAGTTGTTCTGGAGGTTCAGGAAGTGGATATTTACTAATGCCATTTTATGAAAAATTGAAGAATTAAAGATTTACGGGAGCTCTATTTCTCCGTCGAA
>JAEEGK010008261.1_pt1 | contig 24605 bp, 24 predicted proteins | sample 8958771 | NCBI WGS metagenome assembly JAEEGK01 (sample SAMN16246547, study PRJNA631951) | gut metagenome | biome: gut microbiome; feature: rumen; material: SC-attached | host: Bos | place: Iran: Karaj | collected 2018-10
CTCTGTTTTGCCGCAGGGGCCCTGCGGACGGAATTACAGCAGGCTGATCCGTTTCAGAATGGTATATCCATTTTCCTCGACCCTGGAGAACTCGATTGCGTCGATCCGGGCATCGAACGGAACAAAGTGTTTACGCATTTCCACACAGACAGGCTCCAGGTCCATTGTGGGATTGTACAGCAGCGTGGAGTGCGGATACCATCTGACGGAGGTCCACTGATCCAGGAAACTGCCGTATTCCTTTGCAATACGGTTGTGCATGGATACCAGTTCATCGGACATGGACGGCATCGCGACGATTATGGAGGTTTCGGAAAATACTTCAATCCGATCATAACGGACTGTAAAAGAAGCAGCATTCAGGAACATCTTTTCGCAGGCGCCCATGAACGTACCGGCGTCTTCCGGCAGCCAGGTAGCAAGGGTGATGTGTGCATGCAGGGGAGGTAACTTCACCCCCGGCAGGGCTTTTTCCCGAAGCTTTTCCAGCGCCTTTTCTGCTTCAGCAGAAAGCATGGCAAGGACACAAAGCATTTTTAACGCCTCCTGTCTGTACGATAAGGATCAATGGCTTTGTGATCTTCAATTGTCAGTGCTTTGAGTTCGGATTTTCATTCCGGATCATCCAGGAAAGGGGCGAGCCGGTCATTCTCTGAAAGGATTGGATCTGTACAGGGCAGTTCCAGGCGGATCGTGGGATCACGGAAACTGACGCAGGCGGAAAACCCGCGCATAAAGATTCTGTCCGCCGCAAAATACTGGATGGTGTCCGGCACCAGGGACAGAAAAGCATGGCCGAAACCTGCAGGGATATAAACCAGGGCCGGCTGCGCTGAATCCAGCTCTACGGACTGCCATTGCGCAAAGGTTTCAGACCCAGGCCGCAGATCCACTACATAGTCCAGCCCTTTTCCCTGCAGAACAGAGATGAGCTTTGCCTGCGGATAAGGATCTTTCTGGAAGTGAATACCGAAGAAGGCGTGCCGTTCAGGCATGGTATAAATCCGCTGTACGATCCATTTCTTTTCCGGAATGGCGGTCCGGATCAGCTCCGGGGAGAAATCCGTCATGGTTCCGCGCACGTCCGCACGGACAGGCGGTTCCAGAACGAGAACCTCATCAAACAGGCGCTGTATGATTTCCATCTTTCTGACGCCCCAATTTCAGCCCAGAGGCTGATCCTTGTATACAATTCTGCGGTCTTCCGGCTGGAACGGGTGAGCCTTACTGATCCGGCCATACCATTCGTAATCAATATCATCCGCCGTATTGCCGGCAGCCAGATCTTTCAACGCGGCAAGCATGGTATCGAACAGCTCCGCACCGCAGGGCGCCTGACAGTGACCATGAAGAATGATATCAAACCGGTCACGCAGGGGAAGGAGACGCTCCATGCTCTCGATCTGTTTTGTGACGGGAAGGCTTTCCTCCAGCTGAAGCCAGAGGTGTTGAACCAGTCCGTCTCCGGCAAAGAGGATCCTGTCCTTCCGGTCCAGAAGGACGATTTCGCCGGGAGTATGGCCGGGGAAGCAAATGACTTCCAGCTCCACGCCGCCGAGATCAAATATCTGGCCGTCGGTGACATTCTCAAAGGGAGGAAAGCTGATGCCGAACTGTTTCATTGCAGCCTGGAGTTCAGGCTGGCTGAAGGTTTCCTCAGCAAGAGGCATATCTTCCAGATTCATGTAGGCCTTCTCAAAAGCCCAGTTTCCGCCTATATGATCGTTATGGCCGTGGGTGTTGATGCAGATGAGCGGCAGCGGGGTAAGGGCTTCCGCGACGGCACGGATATTGCTCATGCCGAGCGAGGTATCGATAACGGCTGCCAGCTTTGTACCGGCTACCACATAGCAGGTGGCATCATGGTTATCGTCCAGGAGCCAGACATGGTCATTTACGGGAATGACATTGGGAACACGAAATTCAGGCATTATTCTCTTCCTCCAGTGTAAGGATAGGACGCAATTTGATTGTACAATATCAGTTCGTTTCATAACTGTCAATGACGGCCGGAAGGGGATCCAATAGAACGGTGAAATGAAAGGAGAAACGAATTACATCTATAAATTAACGAATAACGTTAAAAATATATTGACAAACATACAAGATGAATGCTATGCTGGATGCACGGGGAACAGGTAAAAGTTCTGTAAAGTTTACAGAACTTCCCGGAAACGGAGGAGAAGATCATGGATACGAATGATGTTATGGAAAGAACGCTGGCAAAGGAAAAAGCGCAATATGAAAAATGCTGCAAGGTGATGCATATTTTCAGTATAATGATGAGCATCATGTTTGCAGCCGCAACAGTTCTGTGCCTGATTGTGCCGACGGTACAGCTTATACAGCAAAGCAATCAGGGAATGGAAACAGATATAAAATCCACTGCGGTTTCGGCGTTCTATCTGTTCCTCGTTCTGGGCGGAATCGGCCTGCTCTGGAATTCAGCACGCCACATTTTCCGCCGGCTGAGAACAGTCGAAACGCCATTCTGCTATGATATTGCGGATAAAATCAAAGGCGCGGGCTTCCTGGCCGTAGCGCTTGCGGTGATCTGGCGAATTTACAGGACAATTGCGGAGCTTCTGATCAAAAACGGGAAGATCAGACTTGTGTGGGAACCGGAAGCCTTCAAGGAGCTTGGGAATACCATCATTTTTTCCATGGCAATGCTGGGCGTGGTGCTGATCATTATTGCCTACGTGTTCAACTACGGATGCAAACTGCAGCAGGAATCGGACGAGACGCTATAAGGACGGTGGCAGAATGATTGTTTTACGTCTGGACAGGGTCATGGCAGACCGTAAGATATCCCTGAACGAACTTTCGGAAAAGGTTGGCGTTGCGAATGTCAACCTTTCCAAACTGAAAACCGGGAAAGTCAGCGCCGTGCGGTTTTCCACGCTGAACGCAATCTGCAAAGTACTGCACTGTCAGCCGGGGGATATCCTGGAATATGCTGATGATGAATAATCATCAGCATATTCCAATGAATTATCGCAGCCATGAGTGGCTGCGATATGAAATATTGAGCCTGCGGCTCAATGTGAAATATTCCCCTTCGGGGAATGTGAATTATTTTGCCTGCGGCAAAATGTGACAGAATGTTTGACAGATAGAAAAAGCGGTGATACAGTAAATATAAAGATTGACGAGAGGGGCGGGAAGATGCGCAAGTAACGGATTTTGATGTCAGAGAAGGCCGCAGGAGCGGTCTGTTTTCGGGCGTCAAAATTCCGGAGCGCAGCTTCCGGCTTTTTTTCGTGCCGTTCTGTTTCCGGTTTTGACGCCTCAACGGAGGTGTTATCTATATGCTTACTGTACGAAATTTATCTGTTTCCCATAACAAGGATCTGCGGCCGCTGATCAAAGACCTGTCTTTTACGCTGGCCGGGCGGGACCGTCTGGCAGTGATCGGCGAAGAAGGCAATGGCAAATCCGCACTGCTGCAGGCAATCATACACCCAGAAAAGCTGAAAGAATGGGCCGAAATCAGCGGCGAGGTTCATTATCCCGGGGAGCGGCTGGGGTATCTGTCCCAGGAAGCACCGACAGAATGGAATGACCTGCCGGCTTATCAACTGTGCATGGAAAATCCGGCATTCGCAGACACGGAGCCGGGAGAGCTTGCTGCACTGTGCAGGAAACTGTCCATGAACCAGGACCTCTGCTGGGCAGATACACGTTTCGGCCTGCTGTCCGGCGGAGAAAAAGTGCGGTTGAGACTGCTTTTACTGCTGTGCGAAAAACCGACAATGCTCCTGTTGGATGAACCGGGAAACGATCTGGATCTGGACGCGATCCGTGCGCTGGAATACTTTCTGCTTTCCTGCGGGCTTCCGGTTCTCTATGTGAGCCATGACGAAGAACTGCTGCGTGCCACTGCAACACAGGTTCTGCACCTGGAAAGCCTGCACGGCAGGGCAGAACCGCGGTGGACCTGGGACAGGGAGCCTTACGCAACCTATGTCACCAACAGGCGGAACGCACTTGACCGGCAGGAACAGCTGTGGAAGAACGAGCAGCGGGAGCGGCAAATCCAGGAAGAAAAGTTCCGGAAGATTGAGGACGCCGTTGCCCGGGCACAGGAGAACATTTCCAGAAAAGATCCCCACGGCGGGCGTCTGCTGAAAAAGAAAATGAAGGCAGTCAAGAGCCTGGAACACCGCTATGAGCGTGAACGGGAAAACGATACGGAACGCCCTGCGGAAGAAATGTCCATGTACGCGCTGTTCGAAGGGATCCGGCCGGTTCCGAACGGCAAAGGGGTGCTGGATCTGCAGCTGGAAGAGCTGAATGCAGGAGAACGGAAACTGGCAGGAAACCTCCGGCTGAAGATCCGCGGTTCTGAAAAGGTACTGATCATCGGCAATAACGGTACAGGAAAGACCACACTTCTGCGCCTGATAGAAAGCAAACTGCGGGAGGATTCCAGCCTGAAGACAGCCCTGATGCCCCAGCACTATGAGGAAGGGCTTGACTTTGAAATGCCGCCGGTAGAATACCTGAATACGGAAGGAAGCAAGGAACAGATGACCTCTATCCGAGCTTCCCTGATTGCCATGAAATTCAACCGGGATGAACTGGAACATCCGATCCGATCCCTGTCCGGCGGACAGAAGGCGAAAGTGCTGCTGCTGAAACTGATGAGGGCCCGTCCGGATGTGCTGCTGATGGATGAACCGACCCGCAATCTCTCGCCGCTTTCGGCCCCTGTGATGCGGGAAATGATCCGGAACTTTCCGGGGGCGGTGATCTGCGTCACCCATGACCGGCTGCTGATCCGGGAATGGCCTGGCAGGATTCTCAGGCTTACGCAACAGGGACTGGAACCGGCGGATGAAACAGACAAGTGAAAGGAGAATGACTATGAAAAAGATCGCGGTTTTACTTTATCCGGCATTTTCACTGCAGGAGATTACCTGCCTGACTTCTGTGCTGACGGTCTGGTTTGACGAGAAAATTGATTATATAGCCAGCAGCATGGAGCTGCTGTTCAGTGAAGAAGGCCTGCCTGTTCAGCCGACAAAAACAACGGCGGAAGCAAAAGCTGCAGACTATGACTGCGTGATTCTGCCGGGAACCGTCAATCCGCTGCCGGCGCTTTTTGATGAAGAACTGATCCGCTTCCTGAGGGAAGGCGCCCAGGCGGATACCCTGTTTGCCGCCATTTCTTCTTCTCCGATTCTGCTGTCCAAAGCGGGGATTCTGAATGGCAGGAAATTTACAGCGGGATATTTTATGCAGATGACGGAAACATTCGGGTTTATCGAGAAGAATCATTTTATCCACAAAGGAATCGTGGAAGACGGAAACGTCATCACAGGAATCGGCATGTTCTTCCGGGAATTCGCAGAGGCGGTGCTCCGAAAAATGGATTATGATATCGGAAATGAATTTATGCGGGACAAACCGGAAGATTATACAGAAGAGGAGCTGACCTGGAGCTGGACAGAAGCGGACTATCGGGAGTTTCTGGAGGAACTGAAAGAATACACCGATGCCTGACGCACGGCGTGGACAAAAGAACAATGAAGGAATACAATACAGGCAAACAAACAAGTTCATGCCGTACCGCAGACGGGAGGATGCTCCGCCAATGAGAAGGACAGCCGCAGCACTTATCATTTCACTGTTGCTTGCAGCCATTTTTCCTGTGCATGCGCTGGAACTGGAGACGGGGATTATCCGGCCATTTGCAGATAATATACTGACGGTGACATCGGAGGACGGCGGATTGCTGACGATTGAAGCAATCAACGGAACAGTGCCTCTGGAAAACCCGGTGACTGAGATGCGGGTGGAAGGCGGAACAGTGGAGATTCCCTGGACAGCGCTGAGCTATGGCGGCGAACCGCTGTCTCCCGGGAGCGTGACACTTCGGGCTACCCTGAAAGGCTCTGACCGAACGGTGGAAGCGGCGGAAATCCGGACCAAAGTCGGTTCTCCGATACCGGCAGCCTTGTGCTGCCTGCCGGCATCCCGAAGCTTTTATCCAGACGGGAAGCATATGCTGAAAATAGAGGTCGCGGTCTCCGGCCGCGGAACCTATGAGATGGACATCGCGCGGAAGGACAAACCGGAGGAAAGCATCTGGCATTACCGGACAAGCTACAGCGGCCGCGGAGAACCGATGGTGGTGCGTTGGGACGGGAAAGGGAAAAACCACCGGTTCTGTCTGCCAGGTGAATATATTATCTCTGTCCGGTCAGCCTTCCGGATGGAGTATGTTCAGACAGGGGAGATTACCATTCCGGAAGAGCCGCTTCCTGTGATGAAACTGGCAGTGACCGGTCCGCTGATTCCCCGGGATCTGAATGATGATGACGAAGTATGGGCAGCCCTGACAGCACCGGTGGCTGTTGGGGACGGCGGAGAAGGCAAAGGACTGATCCTGATGAGTGAGAAGAGCGCTCGGTCTGAACGTGCCGGATCGGTGAACTGCCGGACAGTGGGACTGGAGATTCTCGAACTGTACGGGGACGGCTGGGCAAAGGTGGCCGGATGGCGGCAGCCGGACGGCATTTATACTGAAGGATATGTGAAACAGGATAAACTGAAAATGATCCGCCCGAATAACCGTTACGGAGCGTTGGTGGACAAGAAAAAACAAACGATGACGATCTATGAAGACGGAAAGCAGATCGGAACCGTGATGGTGTCCACCGGATGGATCTCTGATGAGGATCGGTCAGCGGATACCCGGAGCGGTGTATATCTGATGGGAACCCGGATGGACGATTTCGCAGATTACGGCCATACCTACTGCTATCCGGTCCGGATTGACGGATACAATCTGATTCACCAGATGGGATATATCATGCATGACGGCAGCCGGGATTTCAGCGATGAGATGGAAGCGCTGGGCACAAAGGCAAGCCACGGATGCATACGGGTGGACGCGCGGGCAGGACAGGAAAACAACGGGATTAATGCCTGGTGGATCTGGACGCATATGGGGCGCGATACGAAAATCATTATTACGGAATGATTTTCGTATGACGCGGGATGTGAAATATTGGCTCTGCGGACCAATGTGAGATTGTTTTTTTGCATAGGATGCGGCAACTTGTTGATTTGGAAATGATAGAGTATAATTAAGGAAACGATCGGACAAATAACTGGCTGAACGGCTGTGCATGGGACGGGGGAACTGAAAAATGGAAAGAAAGGTACGAGGCAACGGAGAGGGTATTTCCCTGCGGACTGTTCATATCGCGATGATGATCTGCGCGATAGTGATTTGCCTGCTCCTTGTTTTCTCAACCTATCAGTCTGCCAGCGTTTTTTCTGCGCTGAACAAAGCGGCCGGAGACTATTCTGTCCGGCAGAAAGCCGCCCATGAACTGATGGAGGCGTCCGATTATCTGACAGAAATGGTCCAGCGTTTTACGCTGGAAGGAAACACCCAGTACCTTGGCCATTACTTTGAAGAAGTGTTTGTTTCGCGCAGACGTGAGGAGTCTATCACCAGCATGTCCGAAGGCGAGGCAGACAAGAGCCTGGTGACGCAGCTTGGAGAAGCTATGGCGGAATCCAATTCCCTGTCATACCGGGAATACTATGCAATGAAGCTGGTGATCGAAGCCAGGGAAATCCGGGACTATCCGGATACGCTCCGGGGTGTTGAACTCAAGGAAGAGGACGCCATGTTATCCTCGGAGGAAAAAATGGACCGAGCCCGGGAAATGGTGATGGGAACGGAATACTATGAGAAAAAAGAAAGCATCCGCAACAAACTGAAAACCAGCCTTGAAGAACTGGACCAGCAGATGACGGCTGCCCGTCAGAGTACATCGGCAGAGCTGAACAGGGAACTGACCCTCGTGCGGGTTATTATCGCGATTCTTACAGTTGTTATCATCGTTCTGATCTGGCTGACAGCACATCTTGGCACGATTCCGCTGATGAAAGCGGGCAAACGGGCGGAGGAAGGCAGAAAGATTCCCGTTGCCGGCGCAAAGGAATTCCGCAGACTGGCCGGGAAGTATAATATGATGCTGGACAAAATGAATGAAAGCAAGGAGGAAAACCAGTGAGCTATCAGGAAAAGACGATTGCCTCCAAAGACGGTTACCCGCTTGCCTTGAGAATTTATGAGACCGGTTCACCCAAAGCTGTGGTAAAATGCATCCATGGCATGGAAGAGTACCAGGACCGGTATATGTCTTTTGCAGAATATCTGCAGGAAGCCGGTTATACCGTTGTGACTGCAAATCTGCGCGGACACGGCCCGGACGCACCCCGGCTGTCCCATATCGCAGACCGGGAAGGACACCTTCGCCTGCTGGAAGACGAGGAAGTGATCCTGAACGATATTCACGCGCAATGGCCCGGAGTGCCGGTGATTCTTTTCGGTCATTCCATGGGTACGATTATAGCCCGCGTATTTTTACAGAAATACAGCAGGGAATTCCACAAGGTGGTTCTTTCCGGATATCCTAATCCCAACGGAGCAGCCGGAGCCGGCATCGCACTGACCGAGCTGATTGCTTCCTTCAAGGGTGCAGGCGGTTATTCCAAACTGGTGGACGGCATGGTGCTGGGGCCGTTTTCCAAAGCTATACCGGAAGCAAGAACACCGCAGGACTGGCTTTCTGTAAACCCGGAGAATGTGCGGCGATATATTGAGGATCCGCTGTGCGGCGCACGGTTTACCCTGGGAAGCTATAATGCTCTTTTCCACCTGATCAGGATGATGGACAGTCCGGAACTGTATGAAGACGTATGGAAAGAACTGCCCATTCTGATGATTTCCGGCAAGGAGGACCCCTGTACAGGAGGAGAAAAAGGACGCGCTGATTCCGAAAACCGGCTGCGCAGAGCGGGATTCAGGGAGCTGAAAATTGTTACCCTGGAAGGAATGCGTCATGAAATCCTGAACGAAACCGGACGGGAAGAGGTTTTCCGCAGGATTCTGGCTTTTATCAATAAAGAATAAAAGCGCTAAACCGGATTAATTAGAAGGCCGCGGAGACGGCGAAAGGAGATATTGTCAATGAGCAAGAAACTGGAAGAATATGTGGTAACCATTCCCGATTTTCCTGAACCCGGGATTATGTTCCGGGATATTACCTCCGTGATTCAGGATCCCGACGGACTGAAACTGGCGGTGGACGGACTGGCAAACCTGCTGAAGGATACGGAGTTTGACCTGATTGTCGGGCCGGAATCCCGCGGATTTATCTTTGGCGTGCCGGTTGCCTATCTGACCGGAAAGGGATTTATTCCGGTCCGCAAAAAGGGAAAGCTGCCCCGCCAGACTGTCAGCCAGAAGTATGACCTGGAATACGGCCAGGCAGAGGTTGAAATCCATGTGGACGCAATCAAACCCGGACAGAAGGTTGTGATTGTGGATGACCTGATTGCCACGGGCGGCAGCGCGGAGGCTGCGGTGAAACTGGTTGAGCAGCTGGGCGGCCAGGTTGTCAAAATGATTTTTGTCATGGAGCTGGCCGGGCTGAAGGGCCGGGAGAAGCTGAAGGACTATGACGTTGAATCACTGATCGTGTACGAGGGGAAATAAGGACAATTAACAATTAATAATTCACAATTAACAATTGTGGTTACAGGTGACAAATGCATAAAGCATAATTCAAGCTGTATTGAAAAACCGTCCGAAGAAAATCTTCGGACGGTTTTGTATGTGGATATCAGTATTCATTCTTCATTCTTCATTCTTAATTACTCTCAGTGGCCTGCGTCGAACTGGATGGAGTTGATAATGGAATTAACGGTTTTCTGAACGGAAGTCTCCTCGGCAGAATAGGTGAAAGTAAGCGTTACGCTGTTTCCGCGGTCCATCCAGGTGTAGGAAATGATCACGTCACCGTAATCCTCTGTACGGGAATAAAGCATGTTCATACCGTTGATATTCACATAGCCGGATTCTGTTTCGGAACCGCTCATTACTTCGAACATATCTGAACCGGCAACCTCACCCTGATATGAGGCGTAAGCCTGGACCGTCAGCTTATTTCCGTGCCAGTAGAAACAAAGATCCGGATCGCCGACAGCCGCTTCTTCGACAAAATGATCCGGAAGTTTTACGGAAAAGCCGCCTACGCTGCATTCCACCCTCTGCGCCAGAGCTACAGAGAGACAGGATACCAGCAACATTACCAATACAAACCCGGTAAAACGCTTCATGGGAAAACCTCCTTCAGAACCATCCCACTATATAAACGAGCGTAAGCTATTTTTCCCTGCAATCAAACAACAAAAAAAGTTACATTTCTTTGCAGAACGCATTTTATCACACCCTGAAAAGAAAATAAAAACTTTTTTTACAGAGATACCTTGACAGACGAGGTATATTTGTGTATTATCTATCTCGAAAGGGGGAAGCAATCATGACAATTTCAGCAGATCTGCTGCGGGGATACACCGATACAATCATCATGCAGCAGCTGACAGACGCAGACGGTTACGGATACGGTATCAGCCGCGCCATCGCGGAAAAAAGCGAAGGCATGGTGCAGCTGAAGGAAGCGACATTGTACACGGCTTTCCGCAGGATGGAGGAAAACGGATATATCCGTTCCTACTGGGGAGATGAGGCCACCGGCGCCCGGCGGCGGTATTACAGTCTTACGGAACCCGGCAGAACCAAACTGGCGGAAGATAAGGACGCATGGGAAGAAACACGGCGTGTAATGGATACGCTGCTGGATATATGGCAGAAACACTGGTCCAATAATGATCAATAATATAAGAATTCTTTGAGAGGGGAAAAGAATATGAATCAGACAGTAAAGCGCATCGTGGATATCCTGTTCCAGGAAACCGTGGAAAATGACGAGACCCGCGCACTGCACGAAGAGCTGATGAACAACTGTCAGGAACACTATCAGGATCTGATTGGCCGCGGACTGAGCGAGGATGAAGCGGTGGCCGAGGTTGTGGAAAGCCTGAAGGGCATGAAGGATGTGATTGCCCAGTATCCCAAAAAGACAGCCGGTCCGGCTTCCTTCTCCGGTGATGAGGAGACGGAAGAAGGAAAAAGCTTCGTCTTTGACGGGGTGGATACGCTGAAGGTGGAAACCACTGACCAGGATATCTGCGTGAGTCCGTCCTCGGACGGAGCCGTCCATATCTGGTGTGAAGATCCGGAAGGCATGAAAGCTGAACGGAACGGGAATGAAGTCTGCGTTACCGGCGTGAAAAAGACGGAGAAAGCGGCTGCGTCCTTCCAGTTCCCGGAGGGAGAAGAGATCAGCATTACCGGTATTCTGAACATGGTGGGCAAAGCCATACGCAATGTAGCCACCAATTTACAGGGCGGCGCTCCGATTACCATTGAGGTGCCGGACGGACAGATGAAGGAGATCGAGCTGAACAGCCGCAGCGGCGATATTGAATGCAGCTGCGCCCTGGCCCGCAAAATGACAGCCCGTTCCACCAGCGGCGATGTGACGCTGCAGCCGGAAACCGAAAAGACGGCGGAGAAACTGATTGTCAGCACAGTCAGCGGCGACGCGGAGGTGAACGGTTCCGCACTGGAAAGCGAGATCAGCAGCATGAGCGGCAGCGTGACTGTGGACGGCGTGTTTGAAAAGCTTGAGATGAAGAGTACCAGCGGAGATGTAGAGTTCAACGGATCGGTGCTGGATGTCTCTGCCTCCGCTATCAGCGGCGACGTCAGTGTGACTGTGGAAAACACTTCGCTGAAACGGGCTGCGGGAAAGAGCACCAGCGGAGACGTCGAGATTTATCTGCCCCGCGGTCTTCGCAGCGTGCACGCAGAATGCTCCACCGTCAGCGGTGACTGCTGCTCCAGGGTTTCCGACGCCGGTATGAACGCCGAAGTGAAAATCTATGCGAAGAGCATCAGCGGCGATGTAACTGTAGAATAAAAAAATACAAAAAATATGTAACGAAGCCTGACAAAAACAATAGCAATACAAAGGGATACCTGTTATAATACTCGTAACAGGTATTCTTTTTTTCTGCCTTTCTGTGCTTTTCCGTGGAAGGCCGGCCGCGCCGGCAGAGGAGAAGGAACGATGAAAAGCCAGCGCTTTCGTAAGATTGTGTGTTTGATAACGGGGACGGTCCTGTTTTTCTGTATGCCGTTTATGCATGCGGCAGCAGAGTTTTATTATGTGGAAAATGAATGGAACTATGTAGACGGGTCCATGGATATCAGCCGGGGGATTCCTGAAAACGCCACCGGCGTTATGGACCGCATCAAGCGCAAGGGAGTGCTTCGTGTGGCAACGGAGCCTTATTTTGCGCCGCAGGAGTTTATTGATCCGACGAAGACGGGAACGGACCAGTATGCGGGAGCGGATATGGAACTGGCCCGGCTGATTGCTTCGCGGATGGGCGTGACGCTTGAAATTGTTCCGATGGAGTATACCCAGGTGCTGCCTGCACTGACTGACAACCTGGTGGATCTGACAATTTCCGCCATGGCATTTACTCCCAGACGGGCAGCGTCCTATACAATGTCGAAAGGGTATTACTTTACTGACAGCGCTGCGACAACTGCATTTGTGATCCGGGAAGCTGACAGGGAGCTGTATACTTCCGTTGACGACCTGCATGACAAAACCCTGATTGTTCAGAGCAGTTCCCTGCAGGAAGCGCTGGTGGCAAAACAGGTCAGAAACTACCGTGAGTTCCGGCGCGTATCTTCCGTGCAGACAGTCTATGAAGCAGTAAGGCAGGGAAAGGCGGACGTCGGCATTGTTGATCTCGAAACAGCACAGGCCTATATCCGGAACAACCAGGGATCGGGACTGATTCTGGCAGAGGGCCTTTATTATGTGCCGGAGGAACAGTATCTCGGCAATCGTGTGGTGGCCAAGAAAGGCGAACTCCAGCTGATTTATTTTGTGAACGGCGTGATAGACGAAGTACTCGAAAAAGGCGCTTATGAGAGGTGGATTGAAGAAGCCCAGGAACGCGCAGATCAACTGGGACTCTGAACCGGACGCTGAGGAGGAACGCAGGTGAAGAACAGGAAACTCTACATCATTATATTCAGCCTGCAGATTCTGCTGTGCCTGTTCCTGGACTGGGGAGGGCAGCAGCTGGCCTCCCGGCTGAACTGGCCTTTATGGCTGGATTCAGTCGGAACGGCGCTTGCTGCCTATTTTGCCGGTCCCTGGTGCGGTGCGGCTGTCGGCGTCACCTATAATCTGCTGGTATATATTATATACGGCAATTCCTGGTATTATGCTCTCATCAGCCTGGTTATTGCCCTATATATCGGATTTACAGCCCGGAAAAAGCACCTGGAAACTTTGCTCGATACCCTTACAGCGGGCGCAATCCTGTCTGTGATCACGACCGCCGGAGCCTATCCGATCAACCTGATCCTGAATCACGGGGATACCGGAAATGCATGGGGAAACGCAGTGATCGGCTATCTCGGAGAAGCGGGAATACCGGTCTGGTCGGGCCTGTTTGCCGGTGAATTATATGTGGAACTTCCGGATAAGCTGCTTGTTCTTATCCTGCTTTTCCTGATTGTCAGAATTGTCCGGATCATGCGGATCAAAAAGCAGAACAGAGGCAAGAACGGATACCGCCCCGGCCTGCTTCGCAGTATTGCGCTCCTGATCGCAGCCGGAATATGCTTCTCGGGAGCCGGTTCCGCTGCCATTTCAGCGCGGGCAGAGGAGTCCGGAGACATCAATTACAACGACTATGTCCAGACCGTTTATTCCAGCACCAACGGACTGCCCTGCGGCGAAGCCAATGATATTGATATTACCGGCGACGGAATTATGTGGATCGGCACTTATGCAGGGCTATACCGTTATAACGGAAGGGAATTCAAATGGATGGACGGCTTCGATTCCATCCGGAATGTCAACTGCCTGTATGTGGACGAGGAAGGCCGACTGTGGATCGGTACGAATGACAACGGACTATCCATTGTGATCAATGAACAGGTTGTGAACGTAATTGACCAGAGCCAGGGATTACCCTCCAATTCTGTCAAGTCCATTGTCAGAAGTTCAGACGGATACTATTACATCGGCACCACCGGCAGCATGCAGATCCTGACGCTGAACTGCGGACTGAAGAAACTGAGCACCCTGTCCGAGGTTGCCTATGCCGATCAGCTGGCAGCGGATGACAAGGGGAATGTGGTTGCGGTGACCAATGAAGGAACCCTGTTTTTGCTTCAACAGGGTCAGATTATTTCCTCCCGTCAGCTGCCGGAACGGCAGACGGTTTTCAAAAGCTGCACTTTTGATCCGGAAGGATATCTGCTGGCAGCCACATCAGGGAATGAGGTCTTCCGTTTCGACGTCAGCAAAGGCTGGTTTGATCTCAAAAGCTCGATTGAATGCCCGGGCCTGTTAACGATCAAGAACCTTCATTTCCTGGATAACGGAGGGCTTTTCATCTGCGCGGATAACGGCATTGCCTATGTGAATACGGCCGGCGTATATGAAAGAATCAATACCAATGATTTCAACAATTCCATTGACAATATGCTGATGGATTACCAGGGGAACCTGTGGTTCACCTCTTCCAGGCTGGGCCTGCTTCGGCTGGCAGCTTCTGATTTCCGGGATGTTTATTCCACGGCGGGAATGGAGAACCGGGTAACCAATACCGTAGCGCAATGGAACGGCGTATACTATATCGGAACAGACAAAGGCATGGACGCCGTGGACCTGAAAGGGATGAACCGGATCCGCGACGAGGTAACCAAACGGTTCAACGGGATCAGGATCCGCTGTATGACGGTGGACGATCAGAATCATTTGTGGGTATGTACCTACGGCAGCGGCCTGGTGGAGCTGGAACCGGATGGAACAGAATATGTCTACAACCGGGATAACGGCGCTTTCGGAAACCGTGCCCGCGTGGTGATGCAGCTGCGGGACGGAACTATCGCTGCGGCGGGAGATACGGGGCTGAGCTTTATCCGGGATCATATGATTGAACACACCATTGTTTATACGGAAGGCCGGATCAGCAGTATGGTGCTGACCATCACGGAAATGCCTGACGGGACGATTCTGGCCGGTACAGACGGAAACGGACTGGCTGTGATTGAAAACGGAGAAGTAGTCCGGATGCTGACCCGGGTTAACGGACTGAGCAGCGAGGTTATTCTCCGGACCGTACCCGATACAAAGACCGGCGGCGTTTTTGTAGTAACAAGCAACGGCCTGTGCTATATGAACACGGATGAAACCATCCGCAAACTGGATAATTTCCCTTATTTCAACAATTATGATATCTGGATCAAAGGAACGGACAGCCTGTTTGTCCTGTCCAGCGCCGGGATTTATACGGTGGACAGAAATGAACTGCTCAGCGGCAAGGATGAGATTTCCTATGATTTGCTGGATTCACGCAGGGGACTGAACAGCAGCCTGACCGCCAATGCATGGACCTGGTACAACGAGGACAACGGGGAACTGTACCTGCCCTGTGATACGGGTATATTTGTGATTAATACCAACACATTCTCTACCGGCGCAAAAGTATACAGGCTGAGTGTGCCGACAATGAGGATGGACGGAGTCATTCACCGGGTGGACCGAAGCGTGCCGCAGCGGATTCCCAGGGGCGTCAGCAGGCTGGAACTCAACCCCGAAGTTATCAATTACACCATTCAGGATCCCAATGTAGGCTACATGCTGGAAGGCTTTGATACTGATTGGACGATCGTGCCGCAGAATTCACTGGGAACCATATCCTATACAAACCTGTCCGCAGGAGACTATGTGTTCCATCTGGCGGTATTTGACAACAACCGTGAGAATGTGGTTGTTGAGCGTACATACAACATCACCAAGGAAAAGGAAATGTACGACAACAACTGGTTTATAATCTACATTCTTTCTGTGCCGATGTTTGCAGTGGGCTGGATTACCTGGCTGCTGGTGAAACGCCATGAACGGAAAATGCAGGAACAGCTGGAAATGGCCAACAAGCAGATCGAAATGGGTAAACAGACAGTCATCGCCATTGCACGTACGGTGGACGCAAAGGACCAGAGAACCAGCGATCACAGCAAACGTGTTGCCATTTATTCTGCACAGATAGCCCGGGCCTACGGACTGGATGAAAAGCAGTGCCGGGATATTGAATGGTCAGCACAGATGCATGATATCGGGAAGATCGGCATTCCGGACGCAATCCTGAATAAACCGTCCAGACTGACGGATGAGGAATATGCCACCATGAAATCCCATACCACCCGAGGCGCGGAAATCCTGAAGGACTTTACGCTGCTGGATAACGTCATTGACGGTGCCCAGTATCATCACGAACGGTATGACGGCCGCGGCTATCCGAAGGGCCTGAAAGGCGAGGAAATCCCGCTCTTTGCAAGAATTATCGGAGTGGCGGACGCTTTTGACGCGATGACCGCAAACCGAATCTACCGCCAGCAAATGGACTTCAGTTACGTGCTGGGCGAGATGCAGCGATGCAGAGGCACACAGTTTGACCCGAAATTTGTGGATATCCTGCTGAAACTGATTCATGACGGGACCATAGACCTGAACAAAATATATCATGTTTCAAAGGAGGAAAGCGACCAGGCGGAAAAAGAGGCAGCCATTGCCCGGGAAGAAAAGGCACGGGAAGCAGGACCTGCCGTTGCACCGCAGAGTTTTGCCGAAATCAAAACAAATGAGCAGGGAGGAAAGACGTGATGAAGAAACTCCTGCTGACGATTGTCATCTGTCTGATCGTTCTGGCGGCCGCGTCTTACCTGACCGGTTTCTGGAACAATTCCCCGAAGATCAATGTAACGAGGGTCGGCTTTGTTTATTCGGAGGATGAAAGTACTCCTTATACTGCGAATTTTGCCAAGGCACAGCACGCACTGGAAGAAGAGTACGGTGATAAGATTGAGGTGCTTTTCAAAAGCAATGTGCACAGCCGTGATTCGGAGCAGCCTATACGTGATCTGATCCGGGACGGTGTAAGGATCCTATTTATCAACCTGGATTCCGATATACCTGTTACACTGGCCAGAGAGTTCCCCGATGTTCAGTTCTGTCAGATTTCAATGCCGACAATCAGCATGGACGGGACACCGGACAACTATCACACATTTAACGGGGAAATCTACCAGGCGCGTTATGTGAGCGGTATTGCCGCGGGAATGAAGCTGCGGCAGCTGCTGGACAACGGTGCGCTGCTTCCACGGGACGCATTGGTTGGCTATGTGGGCGCCAACGCAAGCGCGGAAGTAATATCCGGTTATACAGCGTTTCTTCTGGGTGTGCGCAGTATAGCGCCTGAAGCAACGATGCGGGTGCGCTATACCGGCAGCTGGAGCAACTACGCGGAGGAAAAGGAACAGACCAGGGAACTGATTGAGGAAGGCTGCGTGATCATCGCGCAGCATGTGAATACGACGGCGTCCGCTATGGCCTGTGAGGAAGCGGCGGCTTCCGGACGGACTGTTTATCATGTTGGATATCATCAGAGTATGATGGATATAGCGCCTTCCTGCGCACTGGTCAGCGTCAGGACAAACTGGGCTCCGTACGTTATTCAGGCGGTGCAGGCGGTTATCAAAGGGGAAAAGATTGAGAATGCTGTTGAAGGCCACGTCCACGGACGGGATATGAGCGCCGGCTTTGAGAACGGCTGGGTGGAACTGCTGGAGCTGAATCAGTCCGTAGCGGCAGAAGGGACGCGGGAAAAGATCAATAATGCAATCGAAAACATGATTAATGGCAAGACCAGAGTTTTCAGCGGAAACTATACAGGCGTCAATCCGCTGAATCCGGCGAATATGATTGATCTCAGAGAAGGTTTTACTGAAAACCAGTATTCTTCCAATCCATCTTTCGGCTATGTCCTGAAGGAATGTATCACAGAGGAGGAATAATCAAAGCAAAGCGGCTTTGACAGAAAAGGAAATGACCCGCTTCCGCTTTCGAAAGAATGCAGCATAAAACGAAAAGAAATATGAAACATGAAAAGAAGTGCGACCCGCAAAGGATCGCACTTCTTTTTTGATGACGGATTATTGCCTGTTCTGCCTTTTTTCCAGGATCAGACTTCTGATCAGAGAGAAGAGGAACAGGGGGATTCCGATGATGCCGGCGGGAAGCCAGACAGACGCGCAAAAGTTACCGAACATCTCCAGCGCCATGTCATAACTCCGCGGCCGCATCAACGCGTAGGGATTCTGCGTTACGGCCAGCCCTACACCGAAAATGACGATGAGGAGCAAACCGATAAAGATGGCAACCGCGCCGGTTTTTCTTTCATTCATCGGGACAGTCCTCAGTTGAGATACTTTTTGTGTACCCAGCCGGTGAAGCCGTTATATTTGACCTTCGCCCAGTCGCCGGAAACGGCGAGCACTTCAACGGTATCACCCTGCTGCAGACGGCCGACGCCATCCACGTTGGAGGACCAGTCGCCCTTCTGCTTGTGGAAGTTCAGGTCGTTGATGTTTACCGTAGTGGTATAGGGCTGGAATTCCTGCTTCGGCGCGGGTGTGATGGAAGGATCCAGCGTCTCAATCGCAGGAGCGTCTCCGGGAGCAGCAAGACGCAGGAAGCTGTTGTCCATGTAGCCCTTCCGGCCGTTGTACTGAATATAATCCCACTTGGTATCGTGCTTCAGAACGGTTACAGGAGCGCCGTAGGGAACATCAAACTGTACGGAATAGCTCTTGGAATTGCCCTTGCGTACGTGAACGGACTTCTTGTTGCCGCTGACCACGTAAGCAGTGTAGGAATTTCCGCCTTCCGGAACGGGAGTGACGGAAGGATCCACAACAGGGGTCGGAGCAGGAACGCTGGTGGAAAGGAAGCGATTCATCATCCAGCCTTCATGACCATCCACCTGAACCTTGTCCCATTCAACGCTGTGGTAAACAACGTAAACCTGGGTGCCGGAAGGATATTCGGCGATAACGGGAGCGTTGGTATTCGGAGACTGACGAAGATTGACAGTACGGAAGCCGGCGTTGAACACATACGCGGTGTAGTTTCCGCCGGTAGCGGCAGTGGAGGTGGACTGATTTCCGGAAGCCTTTACCTGCTTTTTGCTGAGCAGGCCGTTCATAATATAGCCGCTGCCCAGATCACCGGCACTGACATAATCATATTTGGAACCATGGGAAAGAACGGACACCTTAGTACCTCTGGCAAGGCTGGCGATGGCGTCGAAGTTGCCGTCGGGACCTTTGCGCAGGGAAGTGTCATCCTTGGTAACCCAGGCTTTGTAGGAGCTGGCCTTGGAAATATACTTGGACTGGACATAGCCTTCCGTTCCGTTGGAGAAGGTTACATAGGACCAGCCGTTCTTTGTGCTGGAAACGGTGCAGGCATAGTCCTTACGGTAACTGCCGAGAACTTTGGCACTGTCATCCGGCAGGAAACGCACCTTCAGAGAGGAGGTGTTTACCCGGTACCAGGTAGCAGCGGAGGCTATTCCCGCCGGAATCAGCAGGGCAAGCACCAGCAGCAAAGCAATCAAACGTTTCTTCATCAGAGTTCCCTCCCAAAATGTAGTACCACTAGAAAAAACCACAATGATTATATACAAATTTTTTCAAATTGAAAACCCTTTTTAAAGAAATATTTACGAAAATATTATAGAAAGAAAACAAAATAGTTACTTAAAGAATAAGGGTCTACAATATCTTGTGGTAAAAAAATCCTTGACTTTATCACGGTAAAGCGCTATCATGGTAAAGAAATTTTTTGAGGACGGTTTACGAACCGAATTGCAACCATGGAGGAATGGACATGCAGATTGACGACAGCGTGATGAACGGACAGGAGCGGATCAGTTTCCGCCTTCGTTCCCTGTATTCCGAATACGGATATGAACGCTACCGGATGAGCAAGTTTGAGGAATATGACCTGTACAGCCGGAACAAGGATTTCCTCTTTTCAGAGGGAGTTATCACTTTTACGGATACCAACGGGCGTCTGATGGCCCTGAAGCCGGACGTAACGCTTTCCATTGTGAAGAACCGGAAAGATACTCCCGGAATGCTTCAAAAGCTCTACTACCATGAGAACGTATACCGTGTTTCCGCGGCAGCGGACGGTTTTCGTGAACAGACCCAGGTGGGCCTTGAATGCATGGGAGAGGTTGACGGCGCCTGCATCGCGGAAGTTCTGAAACTGGCTGCGGAGAGTCTGAAGCTGTGCTCAGATGAATTTGTGCTGGAGATCAGCCACGTCGGGATCCTGAGCGCCTTTGTGGACGCCATCGCACCGGATGAGGGCGTGAAGGACGAGATCCTGCAGTGTGCCGGACAGAAGAACCTGCACGGAATCAGCCGGATCTGCCGGGACAACGGCATTGCTGAGGGAGCGGAGGACGCGCTGAAGCAGCTGCTGAGCCTGTACGGAACACCCCGTACGGTCATGCCCAAAATCCGGGCGCTGGCAGATGAATACGGTGCCGGAGAAATGGCAGCCCAGCTGGGCCGGGCGGTCGCCGGATTTACAGGCAGCGATATTGAGGAACGGATCCAGATTGACTTTTCCGCCACGGGCGACCTGAAGTATTACAACGGTATTGCTTTCAAGGGCTTTATCAGCGGAATCCCGGGAAGTGTGCTGAGCGGCGGCCAGTATGACACGCTGATGAAGAAGATGGGCCGGAAGGACCGGGCAATCGGATTCGCGGTATTCCTGGATATGCTGGAGAGACTGACAGAGGAGGATGACTTCCGTGCTTAATATCGCGCTGCCCAAGGGAAGACTGGGCGAAAAAGTATATGCCATGTTCGCCAAGGCCGGTTTCGAGTGCCCGGCACTGATGGAAAACAGCCGGAAACTGATTTTTGACAATGAGGAAGCCGGCGTGCGGTATTTCTGGGTGAAGCCCTCTGACGTGGCAATCTATGTGGAACGCGGTGCTGCTGATATCGGCGTGGCCGGAAAGGATATTCTGCTGGAGTACCAGCCGGACGTGTACGAACTGCTGGACCTGAACGTGGGCAAATGCCGGATGGCGGTAGCCGCCCCGGCCGGTTTCCGGGACGATATGAACCGGACGCTGCGGGTTGCTACAAAATTTTCACGCATTGCCAGGAATTATTACAGCTCCATGGGCCGTGACATTGATATCATCCATCTGAACGGATCCATTGAGATTGCCCCGATCCTGGGACTCTCAGACGTGATCGTGGATATTGTGGAAACCGGAACAACCCTGCGGGAGAACAACCTCTCGGTGATTGAAGAGATCGTTCCGATTTCCGCCAGGCTGATAGCCAACAAATCCGGATTCAAGTTCCGGACAGAGCAGATTGAAAAACTGACAGAGGGACTGAGAAAGGAAGTACAGGAAGCATGATCCGCATTTTGAAATACGGCGAAGTCTCAAACGATGAAATCTTTGCCCGCTCCATGCCGACAGTAAATGTGACCGATAAGGTTGCGGAGATTATCCGGAACGTACGGGAGCGGGGAGATGAGGCGCTGCTGGAATATACGGAAAAATATGACGGCGCAAAGCTGGACAGCGTACTGGTAACCCCGGAGGAAATGGAGGAAGCGCTGGCTCAGACTGATCCGGCTTTCCTGGCAATCCTGGAGAAGGCCGCGGCCAACATCCGCAAATTCCACAGCCGTCAGGTACGCAATTCTTTCATTATAAATGATGAACCCGGCGTTGTGATGGGACAGAAGGTCATTCCGGTGGACCGTGCCGGCATTTATGTGCCCGGCGGAACAGCCCCGCTTTCCTCCACTGTGCTGATGGACGTGATTCCCGCCAAGATCGCCGGAGTGAAGGAAGTGGTTGTAACCACACCGCCCGGAAAAGACGGGAAGATCAACGCGGCTATCCTGGCTGCCGCCAAAGTGGCAGGAGCAGACCGGATTGTGAAGGCCGGCGGCGCACAGGCCATCGCGGCACTGGCCTACGGAACGGAATCCGTACCGAAGACCGATAAGATTGTCGGCCCGGGAAATGCCTTTGTTGCCGAAGCCAAACGGCAGGTATACGGCGTTGTTTCCATTGATATGATTGCAGGCCCCAGTGAAATCCTGGTGGCGGCGGACGGAAAATCCAATCCCGCCTACCTGGCGGCAGACCTGCTGAGCCAGGCGGAACACGACAAGGTGGCCAGCGCGGTACTGGTAACCGATTCCATGGAACTGGCTGAACAGGTGCGGGATGAGCTGGAAAAGCAGATTCCCCAGCTGGAACGTGCGGAGATTGCACGGGTATCCATTGACAACAACGGCAAGATTATTGTAGCGGATGACCTGAAGACTGTTATCGACATTGCCAATGAGATCGCGCCTGAACACCTGGAGCTTTGCGTGGACAATCCCTTTGACTGGCTGGACAGCATCCGGCATGCCGGATCCGTGTTTATGGGCCGGAACTGCCCGGAAGCGCTGGGCGATTACCTGGCAGGCCCCAACCACACGCTGCCGACCCAGGGAACCGCGAAATTTTCCAGTCCGCTTTCCGTGGATGACTTTGTGAAGAAAACACAGTATACTTATTTCACGAAGGAAGCACTGGCAGCCGTTGCGGAGGACGTAGCAGCGTTTGCACGGATGGAAGGACTGACAGGGCACGCACGGAGTGCGCTGATCAGGACACAGCAATGAAATTGCATTGTCCTGAATTCACAATTCACAATTCATAATTCATAATTATGAATTGCGTTACCACGAATGATCCTGGCGTAAATGAAATTCTTGCTTTGAAAAGGCCTCAGTAACCAGCATTATGAATTATGAATTAAACGAAGGGACTGAGTGTGATGAGCCGGTTTTTTTCGGACAAGTATAAAGACCTTGTGCCTTATGTTCCCGGCGAGCAGCCGAGGGGACAGAAGTTTATCAAGCTGAACACGAATGAAAATCCCTATCCGCCGCCTCCGGAAGTTACAGAAGCTGTCAGGAAGGAAAGTGAAAAGCTCTATCTTTATTCCGATACGGAATGCACAGAACTGAGAAAAGCGCTTGCCGGACGGCTGGACGTATCGGAAGACGAACTGCTGATGACAAACGGTTCGGATGAAATCCTGAATTTCGCCTTCATGGCTTTCTGTGACAAACATACTCCCGCCTATTTTGCGGATGTGACCTACGGCTTTTATCCGGTATTCGCGGACATTAACCAGGTGCCCTATGAGGAAATCCCCCTGAAGGACGACCTGACCATCGATATTACCGATTATTTCCAGAAGGCCGGAACCATCTTTATTGCCAACCCAAACGCGCCGACAGCCGTTGCCCTCCGGAGAAACGAAATTGAGGAAATTCTGAAGCAGAATCTTTACAACGTTGTTGTTGTGGATGAGGCTTATGTGGATTTCGGCGCAGAAAGCTGCGTTCCGCTGATCCGGGAATATGACAACCTGCTGGTAACCCAGACATTTTCCAAGTCGCGTTCCATGGCGGGTGCGCGCCTGGGAATGGGCATCGGCAATCCGGAACTGATCCGTGACCTGAATACGATCAAGTTTTCCCTTAATCCCTATAATGTTAACAGCATGACTGCCGCCGCGGGAACAGCGACCCTGAAACAGGATGAGTATAATATGAAGAATTGTGAACTCATCATGGAAACACGGAGCTGGAGCGAACGCGCACTGCGGGAACTGGGCTTTGAAATGACCACTTCACAGACCAATTTCCTTTTTGCAAAACACCCGGCTATCTCCGGCCTGGATCTGTACCTGGAGCTGAAGAGGAAAGGAATCCTGATCCGGCATTTTAACAGGGAAAGGATCCGCGATTACAACCGGATTACCATCGGTACCCCTGAACAGATGGAAAAACTGGTGGCAGCGATCAAACAGATTCTGGCGGACAGAAAAGCCTGAAAAGCCAGACTGCAGGACGGTCATGAAGACGGACAAGCGGAAATGATACGGGAGGATGAATACAGATGAGAAAGGCTGAAGTGAGCCGGACAACAGGAGAGACCGATATCCGGATTCTGCTGGAGCTGGACGGTACCGGCAAGAGCAGTATTGATACCGGAGTGGGTTTCCTGGACCATATGCTGACGCTGTTTGCGCGTCACGGACGTTTTGATCTGGAGGTTTCCTGCAAGGGAGATACCTATGTGGACGATCACCACTCCGTGGAGGATATCGGGATTGCCCTCGGAAAAGCTTTTGCACAGGCGCTGGGCGACAAAAAAGGCGTGACCCGTTACGGAAGCACGATCCTGCCGATGGATGAAAGCCTGATTCTCAGCGCTGTGGATCTTTCCGGCCGCGGACTGCTGGTTTATGACCTGCAGATTCCCACAGAGAAAGTCGGCACATTTGATACGGAACTGACGGAAGAGTTTTTCCGGGCACTGGCTCACAATGCCGGCGCCACGGTGCATATCCGGCAGCTGGCCGGCGGCAACAGCCATCACATTATTGAAGGCGCGTTCAAGAGCGTTGCCCGCAGTCTGCGTACCGCGGTGGCGATCGATCCTGCCTGTGCGGAAGAAATTCCTTCAACGAAAGGAGTTCTGTGATGATCGCAATCATCGACTACGGCGTTGGGAATCTGTTTTCCCTGCGGTCTTCCTTTGCCGCTATCGGACAGGAAGCGGTTGTGACAAACAACATTGAGGAAATCCGCAGGGCCGACAGACTGCTGCTTCCCGGTGTAGGCGCCTTCCAGGACGCGGCGGAAACACTCCGCGCTTCCGGTATGGATAAA
>JAEEGK010008262.1_pt1 | contig 24604 bp, 12 predicted proteins | sample 8958771 | NCBI WGS metagenome assembly JAEEGK01 (sample SAMN16246547, study PRJNA631951) | gut metagenome | biome: gut microbiome; feature: rumen; material: SC-attached | host: Bos | place: Iran: Karaj | collected 2018-10
CTATTTTATTAATACACTATTTACGCGGAAAATTCTTAATTAAAATCCTTTGTTTCGAAAAGCATAGTAAGTTTATAAATTGATTATAAAATATTTTATTTCAATAATTGAATGTTATTAAAACTTTATAATCTTATATAATTATAAATTATTTTTTATTTTATTATTATTAATAAAATATTATGATGAATAAAGTTAAAAATTTATTGATTATTTAAATTGTTAAATTATCAATATCTTCAATGGTTTTTTTTCTTTTTGACATTATTAAATAAGCTACAACTCCAATAATAATTAATACTACAGATACAATTAGAATAACAAGCCATAAATAATTACTATTTTTTTCTGGTATCAATGTATAATTATAACTTAAAAAAATTTTATTTTTAACATCATTAGTTTTTACACTTATTAAAACAACAAAATTTTCATCATTATATAAAGTAATATTTTCTTTTGAAAATGGGTTTTGAATTGTTAATGTCATTTTTTTAACTTTTTTTTCATTATAATCTTTAGGAATATAAAAATAAGGTAATTTAGCAAAACCAGAGAAGAAATTAAAATTAAATTCATTCTCTGATTCTAATAATATTTCTAAATTTAATTCTTTTTCTTTTGAATTAAATATAATAAAAGCATTACCTTCAGTATCATTATTTAATTGATATTTTGTTTTTGTTGTTTCGTCTAATTTTGGTATTTCTTTATTATTTTTATATTGAAATTCTAATAATGAATCTGAATTATTAACATATATTTCTACATTTGAACTTATTTCATAATATAAGTTTTCTTTATTAACTTTCTTTTCTTCATTAATTGAATCTTCTTTAATTGTTAATTCTGAATCTAATGTTTTTCTTGATAATTTTAACATTGCTTTTTCTAAAACATTATTTTTTGTTAATTTATATGTATTATTTTTTTGTAAATATACAAAATATTTTTTCTTATCATTTCTTAGTTTAAATTCATTATCTTTGATTTCTAAAGGTTGGAATAAATAATTTAATGATGAAACATCACTTATATTCTTTATTAAAATATATAATGTATTTTTATTAATTGTAATAATTTTATTAGTAGTTTCATTAAATTTATCTTGATTTATTTTTATAATATCTTCAGGTTGAATATCATCATTATAAACTCTTCCATAAATTTTTGAATTTCCATCTTCAGAACCAATAAAATAAACATAATCTTTATCACTTTCAAAGAAAATTATTTCTTGATTTGTTTCATTATTTACTAGAAAAATATCATTGACTTCAAAATCTTTTTCATTTTTAATAACTCTAACATTAACTTTCATTTGATAAGATTTAATTTGAACATTAGCATTTTCTCCATTAGATTTCAAAAAAACATTTTTAGATTGTAAATATTCAGGATTAATTGCATAAAATTTAGTTTTTAATTGTTTTTCATCATAAATAATATCTTTATCAGAAATTAAAAAATAAGTATAATTAGGATTTAAAAAAGATAAAAGAATAGTTTCATTTTCTTTAACAGTAATATTTTTATTATATTCACCTTCAATATATTGAGTTTCTAAATAACAAGGGTCTTTAATACATTTTTTATTATATTGATCAAAATAATATCCAATATCACAATAATAAGGTTTACAATTTTTACTCCATTCTCCATTTTCACATGAATAACCTCCATGAGCATATTTATCATCATCAAAAGCACAATTTTCATCTTCTTTAACTAATTTCTCATTATTTGAATTACAATTTATTTCATATTTCTTTAAAATTCTTTTTGCTTCATCAATAAATTCCTCATATCTTTCATCAGTATATTTATTATATAAATCACTTCTTTCATCAATAGGATCAATTAAATATTCTCTTGGAACTTTATATTTAAATGTATCATTTAGATAATTATCATCATAAGTTTGAACAATGGTTAATTGAACAAAATAAAAACCTTTTTCAAATAAAGGTTTAAAAGCACTATCTTTAATAATACAAATTTTTTTTTCTTCATAAATTTCATAGACATCATTATCATCACAAGAAACACATTTTCCATCTTCTAAAATACAATTTGTAAAATGTGGAAGAACAAAAGAAGGTGATTGACTTGCATCAAAAGGTTCTTCTTTTAATGTTGGATTACCATTGAATCCTACTATAATTGCTCCTCCTGTATTTTGTAATCCTTTAATAAATACACTAGTTGCTGAATATGAAAAAGAATCAGTAAATATTAAAATATCTGTTGATTTCCTTAAATTATTTTTGAAATAATAATATCTATTATTATTATAAGTTAATCTATCTGTTTTACTCATTCCAAAATTAAAAATTATTGTTCTATTATGAAGAACATTATTTCCATAATCATCTGTTTCATTTTTTTCAAATAATTCATCTGGATTATTATATGTTTCACAATTTTCTATATTTGTTGTTTCATTGAATATTGAACCATATGCAAATTTTATTTTATCATTGTGTTTCATACTATAATGTAAATTTTGAGCAATTTTGGGTTGGAGTAAATTTTGAAGTAAAACACTTAATTCTACTATTCCTCCTCCATTTTCATTCTCTATTCCTATTATTGGATAATTATTTTCATTAAATAAAGAAAAACATTTGTAAAAAACATATGGAGTTTTCTCAAAATTTAAATTAAAACTAGATTGATAAAATACATTTACTTTTTTATCATTATCTACTCTACATTTGAAATAATTATCTTCAGTAGTTACATCCCATTTTATTTCTTTTGAATCTGTTATTAATTTTTTTCCTTTTTTTTCTATGAAATTATTTTTTAATTGAAAAATTGAATTATCAATATCTTTTATCATTTCTCTCTTATAAAAAGAATAAAATTCTTCATTTGTTTTATTTGGTTTAATACCTAAATAATCTAAAGTAACATTATCATCATTTGAATAATTAATTGTAATATTTGTTAAGTCATTTACTAAAAAAGGATAATTTGAAAAAGTAGCTTCTGAAATCATTCTTAAATTAAAACTAAATTGAGAATGTTTATTTCTTAAAGTTCTAAAATAACCATTATAATTTTGAATATAATCAAATGGATCTTTATCCTTAATTAAATTAATAGAAATATTTTTATTATTATTTATTATTTTTCTAGTTTCTTCATCAAGAGAATCACTACATTCTTCTTTAATTTCAGCGTGAATTCTAAATGTTTCATTTGTTTTTTTTACAATAAATTTTAAAGGAAAACAAAAAGAATAAGTTATTTTAGAAGACATTGATAAATGTAAATCTTTTGTTTTTCCAAATACAATTCTAATATCTCTATATAAATCATAAAATGTTCTATCTTCAGTATTTATTTTATTTAATTCTTCAACCATATTAAAAGATTCATGATATTTTTCATAACCATCTGGTTGAGGAGGATTTTTTGCTATATCTATAAATACATATCTATCTAGAAGAGATATTATATTTTTTATTATTTGTTCAGAATCACTTTTTGATAATTTTTCTGATTCTAATTCTTGAATAATCTCTTCAATTTTTACTTTTTCATAAAATTGATTTTCATATTTATCCAAAGAATTTATTTGAATAAAAATTGAAATAATAATAAGATAAAATACTCTCATTATGGATTTTTTATATATAATTATTTATTATATTTTAAATTAATTATTTAATTATTAATTCAATATTATATAAAATTAGTCTAACATACTATTATCATTTATTTAAATAAATCTTTAAAAATTAAAATATCAAATATATAAAATCAAAAAATATTTATTTTTTCATTTGTATACATTTTATATTTTTAGAGTATTGATTAAATATAATCTATAAATTTTTTAAAATTGAAATTATTTTTATTTTTCATTAAGTTATTTCTCATTTTACATAATTTTTGAATTTTTTCATTATTATTTTCATTATTTTCTTTATATAAAATTTCTAATAATTTGCATAGAATATTATATACAATATCCCTTAAGTCAATTTGAATTTTTTGTAATTTAAAATATTCTTCGTTTTCAACAATCTTATTAATTGCTTTTTCTAAATCTTGTAATTTTTTTCTTTCCCCATATAAATTTTTCACTTTTTCTATTTTTGATTTAATATCAGAAATAAAATTTGATATTCCAGTCTTTTTATTAACAAATAAATCATATTCTAAATCATAATTTTTATGTTGTTTTAGAGTATCATAAATATTTTTTTTAAATTTTATTTCTTCATTATATGTTTTATAAACAGTCCCAGACACAACTTCGATATCTCCAAATAATTTTTTATCATTATATACTAATTGTTCGTCATATATTAATTGAGCGTCGTCAAATCTTATTTTAAAAATGATAAAACTTTTTTTTTGAATTTTATTCAATTTAAATACATCAAATAAATTTATTACATAATGTTTTAAAAGAAAATTCTCAGTGTATAATTGAATATCATTATTATTATTAGAACAATAATAAAATTTAATATGAATTGGACTTCCACAAATAGCATTTTTTCCACTTAAAACTATATTTTTTTCTTTTTCTTTTATACTTCCTATTTCTAAAAATATTTTTTTTTTCATAGAATATTTTATTTGAGTAATTTCATATTCAATGTTAAAATAATTATAATTATAAAAATATTGGAAATTTTCAATAGGCAATTGTTCATTAATATAATTCCCAAGAAGAGCAGCTCCAACACTACAACATTCATCAATAAATAAACTTTTAGAAATTACTAAATTCTTTTCTTCAATTAATTTTTGTAAAATTGGAGTTTTCATTAATTCTCCTGAAATTTCAACATTATCTATTATAATATTTTTATCTTTTGAATATTGAATTATCTTATTCAAATTAACATCAAATTCATTTATATAATTTTTAATTAATTCTTCAAATTTATCCCTTGACACAGTAACTACTAAGTTTTCTTCTTGGTAAAATGACCCTATAAAAATTTCATAATCAGAATATATTGATAAATTTTCTCTTGCTTTTTTAATTTCTTCTTTTAATCTAAATTTCATTTTTGGTGTTAGTTTAAATTTATCTTTTTTTATTTTTTTGATTTTTAAAAATTTGGTAATACAATAATTTAATATTAAATTATCAAAATTTCTTCCTCCAATATGTGGAAGACATAATACATAATTTACTTTAAATTGATTATATTTAAATTCAGATAAAATAAATGAAGTTTTTGAATGTCCTGAATCAATAAATAAAATATTTTTTGTAATATTTTCATCAACAATCTCATCTTTAATAAAATTATCATTATATTTTGTATATCCGTAATACATTGTTATTGCCGAGGATTCATTAAATAAATTAACATCTTCCATATTTAAAGATTCACATATTAATCTTAAATATTCTTTTTGATGAGCAGAATAAAAATCAGGTACACTAATAAAAGTTGATGAGTAATAATATTTTTCTTTTTTAAAATAATATTTATTTATTAACATAATAAAATCTGCTAAAACACATTCAGCTTGAATTTCTTTAAAAACATTATCATATCTACAATAAAATTTAAGATTATTAATGTGTTCATTTTCTAAAAATTCAAAATTAAGTTCATTTTCATACACTTTAATTTTATTATCAAAACCAATAATTCTTGATAAATTATTATAAGAAGAATTTAAATTATCTATAATAATATTTTGACAATTTTCACCAAATAATCTATGATTTTTAGTATAAGAAAAAACTGAAGGAATTACTCTTGAACTATTATTCATTAATAAAACTTTTGATACAAAATTACCATTTATTTTAGAAAAAAGAGAATAAACAGTTTTAAACGAACCTATATTAATTCCTAAACTTTTAATTTCATCATTATCAAAACTCATTGAAAATTTTTTAAAATCAGAATCTGAAAAAGTAATACTTGAATCACTTGATACACTTGATAATACTGTATCAATTTCAGGATTATCAGATTCTAAAGTATAAGTATTTGTTCTGTTTTTTATTCTAAATTTATGATTTGTAATAGTAGGATATTTTTGTTCTATTAAATTATCTGATTGATTTAATAATTCATCTATATTTTGTTCATTTTCATACTCATCTATTGAAGAATTTCTAAAATATTTATCTTCATTAAAAGTCTTTTTAAAACAAAAATTTTGATAAATTTTATTAAAACTAACTTTATTTTTAGGAGGAACAGTGATTTCCTTTTTTGTATCTGTTTTAATTGTATCTTCGTTTATAGAATTTCTTGAAAATAATAAATATTTTGCATTAGTTGAGGATTTTTCAAGTGTTTCATTTTTATTATCATCCAAATCATATTTTTTAAATTTATTAGTAAGTTGGTTATTTATATCTACTCCTTCTTTTCCTCCACTTGAATTAATTTCATATGAAGCATAAATATGTTTTTGACCATTTAAAAATATTAATTCTCCTTCATTATTTGATTTTTTACAACAACATTTAAGTTTATTATCACATTGACAATGAAAAGAAGAATCAATACATCCCATTTCTATTTTATTTTAAGAAATTTTTTTATTATTAAAATTCAAAAAAAATTTTTTTCAAAGAATATTTTTAATAATATATATTATAATTATTTTTTTTTCTGTTGATAAAATAAATATTTGAAATTTTAAGTTTGAAATGTTAATTATTTTTACATATAATTGTCCGAATGAAAATGATAAATTTTAAAATATAATATTAATTATATTAAAATAATATATTATAAATTATTTTTTTTTTTAATTTCGTTTTTAGGAGTAACATCACTTTTTGTAGAACCTGAAATACAAACTGAATCAGAAATAGAATCTGTGTCTGAACTACTTGAATCTTCTGCAGTAATAATTTGAATTTTAGCTTTAGGAATTTTAAATTGAGTATTATTATACCTTTTCAAACCCAGAAATTGAGAATTTTGAATATTATTATTATTATCATTAATATCAATATTATTATTATTTGTAGGATTGTTAATATTATTTTCTTTCTTAATAATGTTATCAACTATCTTTTCTGAATTAATAATATCATTTTTATTAACACTAATTGAATTTATTTCATTTTTATTTTCATTTGAATCAATTTTATCTTTATTTTCATTTAAACAATTTTCATCATTTTTTTCTTTTGAATTTGTTTCATTATCATTTTCATTCAAGGGAACTTGATTAGTGTTTTCTTTAGGATTATCTACATCACTATTGTTATAAAAAAGTATTTCACAATCATTGTGGTTTTCTTTTAAATCAAATTCATTAATTTTGTTACTATTATGTTCATTTGAATGTATTTCTTCATCTTTACTCTTATTGTCATTTAATTCAAATTCTTCATTATGATAATTTTCTGTTGAATTATTTTCTCCATTGTTATTATTTTCATTTAAATAAATTTCATTATAATTAACATAATGTTCTTTTTCATCGGATATTATTTCTTCAGAATTTTTTTCTTCATTTAAATTATTATTTGTTTCTATGTTATTATTATTTTCACCTTCATTTTCAAGATTAAATATATTATATTTAATATTATGTCTAATTTCATAATTATGATATATTTCTTCAAATATTGTAGGGCATATTATTTTAATTATTTCTTTTAAACAATTCTTTCTAGCAACTTTTTTAAACATTTCAAAAGGACCTTCATAAAGTTTAGTTTTTCTATAAAAATAAGTATACTTATATAAATTATTTTCAGGGTCTTTATAATAAGAACCATTCAAAAGAATTCCATATTTATATTTAGAAATTTGTTCAAAAACATTTGATATACTTTGAGTTTTACTTAAATTTAGAAATTCTTGTAATTTTTCTTCATCGGTTATTGGATCTAATAAATTTTCATCATTCTGAATTATTTTTTTACCATCAAAATCAGCTTTTTTGTTTATTTTTTTTATAGAATTTGCTAATTCTTCACTTGTAATATCTAAATTATAAACTTTTATAAATTGTTTTATATTTTTTATAGGACATGGTAAAGTCAAGGAGACTAAATCTTCTTTGTAATTATAAAATAGTGGAACTGAAGATATTTTCATAAAACACCAATCTGGAGTGATTTCTAATGTCATTGGCAAATAAATGAGTAATTATAAAAATAAAATTAAATTGAACTAAATATTAAAAAACTAAATAAACTAAATATAAAAAAAAAATAAATGACAGAAATACCAAAATATAATTTTAAAAAAATAGAAGATTTATTAACAGAGTCTTCTGTAGTAAATTCTCAGAAAAATAGTAATAGAAGGAATTCTCAATCATCACATAAAAGTTACAGAAATCTAAATACCAGTAATAATCAATCGTTAAGAAATACTTCTTTAAAAAGAAACAAGAGTAAAAATTCATACACCTCAAACAATAAAGTTTTAAACACAACCTCAACAACAATAAAAGATTATTCTTCAGAAAAAAATTTTAAAAATCAAATTAAAACAATGGAAAATTTAATAAATACAATTAAAGAAAATGCCTATGAAAAAAACAAACAAGACATTTTAGATAAGACTATAGAAAGAAATAAATTAAAAAATAATGTAGATATATTAGAAACATATCTTAAATTAAATAGAATAGCAAAAACTAATTTTAGAAGTTTAAATAAAGGAATGAAAAATGAAAATGAAAGATTAGCAAATTTATCTCAAAGAGCAAGTAGAGAATCTTATTATTTTAATCAATTAATGCCAGATATAAGAAAAGAGGTTGAACAAATGAAAAAAGAAATTGAATTTAGACATGAAGAAACTAAAAATTTAAATAATGAAAGAATGCTAATTCAAAAAGAAATTGCTCATTTACATGATGAAATTAAAAAATTAAATTGGTTAAATACTAATACTTTTAATAAGAAAGAAAAGATTAAGAATACTCTTGATTTATTTAAAAATCATATTATTAAACAAAGAGAAAAAGTTAATTTACAACAATTAAAAACAAATGAATTAATTGGAAGTTTATCTTACTTAGCTAAAAATCCAGAATTGAAAAATAATTAAATATATTAAAAATTTATTTAATTTAAAAAATAAATAAAAAAAAAGAATAAACCAAATTAATTATTAGAAAGGATTTCATTTATTATTAAATATAATCATATTTTATTATAACATCCTTACATTGAAAAACTTATATTTTACGAATAAAAATATTTATACATATAATTCCAGTAAAGTATCCATTTTTAGTATCCAAAACAGTTATCAAATACCATATCACAGCTAATGCTTTTTTTCCCCTATTATGACATAATTTAAAATATTTCATAGAGAAATAACATTAATATTATTATAAGAAAATACTTGAAGAGAATTAATTATAATCTATTTAAGGTTAGCAAACAATGATTCATCTTAATTCAAAAACTTTATTTGAAATTTAATCATTTAATTCTCTTATTTTTGGATATTGGGAAAAATAATTTTTAGTATATTTTTTTATTTTTTTTTGAATTTTATTTAATTTTTTAATGGTTGATTTTTATTTTTATTATATTTTAATGAAATAATAATATTTTATTTTATTATTTTTTAGAAATAATCAATCTTTATTTTTTAATTCAAATTAAAAAAATATGTTTTATTTTTAGTTTTTGATTATATTAATTTTAAATCTCCAGTTCCTACTTGGTTTTCCATATCAGAAATTCTTCTTTGTAAAGCAACTAATTTACTCATTAATACAGTTTTTTCTCCTTTTAATTGAGTGATTAATTTTTGTAATCTATTATTTTCTTCTTTTTGAACAACTAAATGTTTTTTCATTTCTTCTTCAACTTTTGCTAATTCTTCTAAAAGAGATTTTTTCATATCCAAAGTTTTTTCTTTTAAAACTTTTTCATGTTCACTTTTTTCTCTGTCTAAAGCTTTTATGTCATCAATATTTGCTTGTAAATCTTCATTAATAACATCAATTGCTTGTTCTAAAGAAGCTATTTTTGATTTTAAAGTTACATTTGAAGAAGGTCCAATTTGTTTTTTATTTATATTTGCAAAATCTTCTCCTTGATCTGAAGGTTTCATTCTTTAAATTTATTAATTTTAATTATTTATTCTTTGAATAATTATATTTTTTATAATTTTTCATTATAATTTATGACAGAATAAGTTAATATGGATAAATAAGAATTAATTCAATTATTTTTTTAAAAATGAAAATTTTCAAAGAAGATAACGAAGAAGATAATGATTATTATAATAGACAAAAGCTGGTAAATCCATCTTATTTGGAAAAATTAGATTCAATAAATTTTCAAAGTAAATCAAAAGATTATTCAAGTGATTCCCCATATAATAATTTAAAATATTATTTACATAATAATAATAAAGTGATAATTGATTTAGTTCCTATTCCAACCACAAGTGAATATAGTGAAGGAACTGAATCTCCTACAAAATATAGAATGCTTAATTTAGAAAAAAGGGAAATCGAACATTTTAAAAAAATTGAAGATAGTTATAAAGAAAAAGTAAAAAAATTAAAAGAATTAATAAATATTGAAGGTAAATATGATTTAAATATTACAAATTGTGTTAAATTAAAATTTATTATTTCGTATATTAAATATGAAATATCTATTTTTAATAAGGAGGATAATTCTACTATTAAAGTATATAGAAGTTATAGTGAATTTGAAAATTTAAGAGAAATATTAGTGAATAAATATGCTTGTATATATACTCCTCCTTTACCTGGAAAAGTTTTCTTTGGAAGTTTAAATAATCATTTAATTGAAGTAAGAAAAAAATTTTTACAAATTTTTTTACATGAATTACAATATTTAGTTTATTATTTTTATGATTCTCCTGAAATTAAAGATTTTTTAGATCCAAAAATAATTAATTTTATTCCTAATTCAAATTTAAATATAAAGTATTTATCATATTTATCTATTGATGAATGTATTAATCATATGGAAGATTATTGTAAAATTGCAAGAAAAACTTTTATCAATCATATTCAAAATATAAAAGATAAAATTGTTCTTAAATTAAGAGAAGATGATATGAATAATAAAGAACAACTTCCTGATTTAATTATTAGACAATATCCTAGAATTGTTATTCAAAAAAATATTTCAAGAATTTCTCAGTTTTCAGAGAGTTTAAAAAATCAAACTAATTTTATTGATAATATTTATACTGTTTTAAAAGATATTAAAGAAAAAGAAAAAGATTATATCGAAGTTGAAAATTATTTTTATAAAAATTTAATGACTTTTAAAAATGATTATATTTATTGTTTATCTTTTGGAAAAACTAAAACTAAAAACATTAATTATAAAAAACAAGAAAATATAGAAAATCAAATTTTGAATAATCCAAATCAAAGACCAAATTATATTCTTATTAAAAATATAACAGATTGGTCATATAGAGAAGGAACAATAATTCAAGCATATTTAGATTCTTTTACTTCATTAAATTTTTTTTTAGAAAAAGAAAATGAAGTAAAAAAAGATATTAGAAATATTAAAAATTCAAAATATAAATATAAGAAAAAAGAGGAGTTAAATAAATTGGTAAAATTAAATAAATTACTTAATGAAACAATAATTTTAAATACTATTTATTTACATGATGTGAGGATTGATAGATATAAATATTCAAGATTTCATCTTTATTATAATGCAATGAAATTTGCTATTCAAAAAAGAAAAGAATCTTCAATAATAAATAATGAATTATTAAAAGAAATTGTTTTTCCTTAAGTGCTTTTTTATTTTTTGTTTATAAAAAAATTTGAAAATTTTTTTAGAATTTTTAAGTTATAAATGATAAATAAATTATATCTGTTAATATAATGATTTATATATAAATTTAAAAATTATAAGAATTATTTAAAAATTTATATCTGAAATAAAACTTGAAATAATAAATTTTGATATTTTTTATAAAAAAATTTCAAACCTATAATTTTAAAAATCTTCAAAATTATTATGAACTTCCTTATTTTTACTATAATCAACGAAAATTTGTGATAAAGAAACTTCTTCACTTTCTTCTTCTAACCCAGCATAATTATGTCCTATATTATAATCATTTTTCAATCCAGGAATAATTCCTTCTAAATTATCACCATATAAATTCACTTTAATATTATGCATATTATCATTATTATCTTCATCAATATAATATTCTTCTGGATATTGATCCTCTTTCTCAATAATACCATCAATCATTTCTTCTTCATGTCCTTTTCCAGGAATAATTCCAGAAATAATATAATCTGGTTGATTTTCATCTATTTTTTTTGGTTCTTCTGTTTCATATTTTGGTTGAACCATTAAATTATCTTCATATCCGATTTCTTGTTCTTCAAATTTTTTGTCTTTTTTCTTATATTTTTCTGTTTCTTGCTTAGGTTGAGTTATTAAATTATCTTCATATCCAATTTCTTGTTCTTCAAATTTCTTATCTTTTTTCTTATATTTTTCTTGTTTTTGTTTAGGTTGAACCATTAAATTATCTTCATATCCTATTTCTTGTTCTTCGAATTTTTTATCTTTTTTCTTATATTTTTCTTGTTTTTGTTTAGGTTGAACCATTAAATTATCTTCATATCCAATTTCTTGTTCTTCAAATTTCTTGTCTTTTTTCTTATATTTTTCTGTTTCATATTTTGGTTGAACCATTAAATTATCTTCGTATCCGATTTCTTGTTCTTCGAATTTCTTATCTTTTTTCTTATATTTTTCTTGTTTTTGCTTAGGTTGAACCATTAAATTATCTTCATATCCAATTTCTTGTTCTTCAAATTTATTATCTTTTTTCTTATATTTTTCTGTTTCTTGTTTAGGTTGAACCATTAAATTATCTTCGTATCCTATTTCTTGTTCTTTGAAATTATTCTTTTTTCCTTTTATAATTCCTGCATCTTGCGAATTATTATTTTCCATTTCATAAATCATTGAAGTAATTTGATGTTTTCTACGAAACTCTTCTTCATCCATATAAAAATCCATTGGTTTTTCTTCTTCTTTTATTGCTTCTTTAATTTCTTCATCAGGAACTCCAATACCAGGAATAATGCCAGATATAATAAAATCAGGTAGATTTGGATCGATTGTATTATATTCTTTTTCTTCATATCCTACTTCTTGTTCTTTAAACTCATTTCTTTTAGCAGCTCCAGCGTCTTTATTATCATCCCCTTTCAATTGACCATCATTATAATCAACAACTTGTTCTTCAAATTTCTTTTTCTTTTGTTTAACTACACCTGCATCTTTATTATCATCTCCTTTCAATTGACCATCATTATAATCAACAACTTGTTCTTCAAATTTCTTTTTCTTTTGTTTTACTACGCCTGCATCTTTATTATCATCTCCTTTCAATTGACCATCATCATAATCAAAAACTTGTTCTTGAAATGGTTTATCTTTTTGAATATATACTCCTCCTTCCTCATTTACTCTTTCATCTTTTTGATTATTTTCCATATAATTTACTTCTTGTGGGATTTGTGGATCTTCATATTCATAAACTTGTGTATTAATGAAATGTTTTCTTAAACCATTCTCCTCATTATCCTCATATTCAACATTATCTCCTTCATTAATTCCAGGAATAATTCCTGAAAATTCTTCTTCATCATCATCATATTCATCTAAAGGATATTGTGTAGGATCAGTTTTACCAACAGTATTTTCTTGATTAGAAGTTATTCCTTCATGTTTAAGATTATCATCATCTTTATCGAGATAATCAACTGAAATTGGAACAAACTTTTTCTTTGGTTTCTTTTCTGGTTCATCTTTTGGTTTATCTAAGTCTTCTTTAATTATTTTTGGCTCTTTTTTTGGTTCTGTGATATTTGTTTTTTCAGTATCTGATTTAATCGGATTTTTATTTATTTCTTTGGATATTAAAGAAGTTTCTTTTGGTTTTTCTGATTTACTTGGTTTTAATGTTGTTTTATTATCCACTGATTTTATTTCTTCTATTGGTTCTAATCCTTTAAGTGATGATTCAATTTGATCTAATGGAATATCATTTAAAGCATTATCTATTATTTGTTTATTTATTATAAGTGGGCTTATTACATCTGGTTTATTGTCATCTGGTTTTTTATCATCTGGTTTTTTATCATCTGGTTTTTTATCATCAGATTTTTTATTATCAACAATTGGTTTATCATCTTTTTTTGGTTCTATAATATTACTTCTAAGATTATCAGATTTTAAGGGTTGAGTTTCATTATTATCTTGATATATAATATCATCTAATATTAATTTTTCGTTTTGATTTGGTTTACTTATATTATTAATAGAAACAATTTCAACTGGTTTTTCCATTAATTTTGGTTTTTCATTTTGAGGATCTTTATCAACATTAATATCATTAGGTTTCTCTTCATTATTATCTTTATTTATAACTGTTGGTTTAATAACAGCAGGTTTTTTAATAACTGGTTTAGGATCTTTTGGAGGTTCAATAATATTATCTTTAATTTTATCTTCTGGAATTAAACTTATATTAGATTTCCCATTTTTAGAATCTTCTTTAACTTTTGGTTTTTCCTTTTCATTAGGTTTATTGATTTCCTTAGATATTTTCATATCATTGGGTTTTTCATTTATTGTTGGAGCATCATTAACTATAACTTTATCTAAAACTTCAGCTTTTTCATCTTCATTTTCTCTTTCAAATTCTAAAATAGGTTTTCCTTCAATAAGTTTTGGTTCGTCGATTTCAATATCTTCAAAATAGGGTTTAACATTATTATCTTTTTTACTCTTTTGCTTAAATTCTCCTTTTAATTTATGTATATTTTTTTCTTCTTCTTCAGGTTCTTCAAATTTTTGTTCTATTATATTAACTTTTTTCTCTTTAATTCCATTTGGGTTTTGTAATTGAATTAATCTTTTAATAGGTGAAATTTTAGGAGCATCATCTCCAGCATTAGTTTCAGAATATTCAGGATATTCAACTTCACTATCAGGACCAGAAGAATCTCCTTCTATTTTTTGTAATTTTCTAATTAATTCTTCAGGTAATTTATATTCACCATATTTAAAAGATCTTTTCTTATTTTTTTCATTTTTGAAAATAAATCCAGTTTCACTTCTTAATCTTTTCCCATTAAAAATTCTCTTTTGAAATAAAGGTTGATAATATTCTGGTGAATAAGGAACATATTCAGTTCTATATTCACTTTGTGGATTTTTAGATATTTCTCCAGTATGAACAGATAAATTATATTTAAGAGTACTTATATGATTTGGATTTATTGTATTTTCATTTCTAAGAGAATCAACTGATTTAAACATTCTTGATTTATTATTATCAGAAAAATTTCGTTGAGAATAATTATAATTTGGATTTTGGTTATATGAATTTGGTAAAACATATCTTGCGCTTTCACGAAGAATTTCACCATTTTTATGAGAAATATTATTTGAATTGCCCATAAACCAGTTTTGGTTGTTTATATTGTGCTGATAATTTAATTTATATTGATCTCCTAAAGAATGACGATTAAAATGATATGGATTGTTATATGATACATCATATATGTCTCCAATATTCATTTTTACGGTTTTTAAATTAAATTATTGTTTTATTTTTGTGTTATATTTAATTTTGTATTATTTTAGGTATTTTATTTTTTTTTAATACCAGTTAGAAAATGTTTTTATTTATTTTTCTATCAGAAATTTTATTTTTTTTTCAATTTTTTAATATGGAATTAGAAAAAAAAAATATTTTAATATATCCTGATAAAGCTTTTAGAAAAATAGGGAATAGAAAATTTTTTTGTAAAGGAAATTGTTCTTATTTAATAAAACCAATAGGATTAATATTAACATTATTATTAATATTAATAGAAACAATTGGAACAATATATTTAACAATAAATTACTCAAATCAAATATCTCTAATAATAATATTAATAATATCTATTATTGAAATTTTTCAAATAATATTTGTTGGAATTTCTAATCCAAGGAGCTTTTTTCCCAAATTTTGAAAATGAAGAAAATGATTTTAGAACTTCAATGATGATTGCAAGTTTAAATAAACAAGAATTTTTTCTTAAATATTGTTCAACTTGTTTTATTGCTAGAGATCTTAGGGTTTTTCATTGTAAATATTGTAATTTATGCATTTTAAGACATGATCATCATTGCCCTTGGTTAAGTAATTGTATTGGATTTCAAAATAGAAAAAAATTTCTTTTTTTAATTTTTATTGGAAATTGTTATAATATTTCATATGGTTATTTTTTATTAAATTACTTTTTTCACTTTATTAAAAATAAAATATTTAAATTTGATTTTATATTAAATATTTGTTTATTATGTATTATTTTCCTTTCTTTTTTATTTCAATTTTCTTTAAGTATTGCTCAAACTATTTATATTTCAACTAATCAAACAACAAGTGAAAGACTTAGAAGAGCAAAAAATATGAAAAATCCTTATTCTTTGAATAAATGTATTCTTAATCAAAAAGAATTTTGGTTAAATCCAATTAATTATAAAAATAGATTTGTATACAATGAAAATGCGAAAATATTTTTACAAAAAAATATGTTAATTAGTGATTATATTAAAAAAGTAGATGAAATTTATCCAAATAGAAAAATTATAAATTTAGTTTCTAACGTTTCAGAAATTAGTCTTGAATTATCTGAAAAAAAAACAGATGATCATTATTCTAAAGAAGATTCAAAATTAAGTGAAATATTAGTTAAAAAAGATTAGTAATATTTAATATTTAATATTTAAAAATATGTATTTTGATTTAAATTAAAGAAATAAATAAAATTTTTATATCAAAATTAAAATTAATTTTCTCTTAAAAACCTAAAACATTATTTAATTTATATTTATTCATTATTAAAAAAATATAATTTCAAATCTCAAGTTAATATTAAATATTTTTAACATTAATTTTTCACTTTTTAAAATAAATGATATTTTGATTTATATGAACAAAGAGAATAAACATGAGTCAATAAAGGAAAATTATTATTTGATTAATTCATTCAATAAACTTTGAAAAAAAATTTATCTTTTCTTCATCAATTATTTCACACAAATATTTTTTATTTATTTAGGCAAAATTATCTTAAAACTCCAAATAATATTTATGCTGATTCTTTATTATATAATAAATTTATCATTCTTAATAATTTTTTTCAAAAAAGATTTTGTTTATTTTATTGGCTCAAATGTCAATAATTTTTATATAAAAAAGAAAATAATATCTAAATACTTGAAATTATATTTATATGGAAATATTATTCTAATTTTAATTATTATTCATCTTTATTTTTTTCAATGAATTACATTTAATATTCTATAAAAGGATTTCAAAAATTATTCCTTTTAAATATTATTATAATACATAAATTTTTATTTTTTAGATTAATATTTGTGTATTTATTTAAGTAAATATTTTATATATTATAACAAATAGACTTTTAATACTAATATAAATATATTATTCCTCATTATTTTTCTTTTCTTCTTCTTTCTTTTCTTCTTCATCTTTCTTTTCTTCTTCTTCTTTCTTTTCTTCTTCTTTCTTTTCTTCTTCTTTTTTTTCTTCTTCTTCTGTCTTTTCTTCTTCTTCTTTTTTTTCTTCTTCTTTCTTTTCTTCTACTTTAACATTATTTTTACCTATTAATTTTTGTTTTTCATTATTTTTATTCAAATCATTAGGAGTTAATTTTCTATTATCATTTTTTTCATTATCTTCACTATCATCTTCATTTAACTCATCAATAGATTCCTTCATAGGTTTACCAACAGTTTCTTGTAAAAATATCATTAAAAACATAGCAATTACACATAAAATAGAATATAGAATAAAATTAGAATTCATATTTAACAATTCTAAAAACATAGGAGAAATAATAGAACCAGCATTTCCAAAACCAGCATTAATTCCAAAACCAATGGATCTTACTGGAGTTGGATAAACTTCTAAAGAATAAGTATAAAAAATAGTATGATTTGCACTAATGCAAAATCTAGCTAATAAATCTAAAATAAAATATATTGTTTGATTTAAATTAATAAAAGCAAGAGATAAACAACATGAAATTGTTATTACAAATCCACCCCAAATTGTTCTTTTTCTTCCTAAACATGGTATTTCCATTAAAATTCCTGAAATAAAATAAGCAAAAGCTTCTGCAATATATAATATTATGATATTAGTATATATATCTCCTGGAAGTGATTTACTTCCAACTGCTATTCCATTATAAATTCCACATGCAGTTAACCAACAATAATTTAATATTAAAAATTTATATCTTATAGAAGGATATTGAATAAAAGCATATGCTGTTATATGTTGTAATTTCTTTTTCTTTAATAATAATAATTTATTAGTTTCATTTTCATCATAAATTGAATCAGTTGGTAGATGGTCTTCTATTATTTCTTCATCATCATCTGTACTTAACATAGATAATATATCTTGATATTCTTTAGTCAGTATTTTTTCATCAAATTGTTTTTTCAAACCATTAAATTTTGCAATTCCTTGTAAAATTTCTATAGTTTTTTCTATTTCATGCTTATGTATTGTTTGCCTGGGTGAATCATAAATAAAGAATAAAATAATTAGCATCATAATAAAAGTACATACTATTAATATTATAAAAACAGTTTTCCATTGTAATACAAATTTAAATAATAAAACATAGACAATACCACAAAAAGTATATCCAATATTAACTATATTACCAAATAATGATCTTCTTTCTGGTGAAACAGATTCTTCAACTAAAACTAAAGAACTATAACATAAAAAATTTCCAAAAGTTCCAACAAAAATTAATAAAACTAAAATAACATAAAAATTATGAATAATAATACATAAAGCAATAGAAATCATAAATCCAATACAAGAAAAAATTAAATTAACTTTATGGGTAAATAATTTAGTAATTAAAGTAAATAACAAAGCACCACTTGTATTTCCAATAAAAGTAAAAGAACCAATAAATCCAGTTTTAACTTCATCACATTCAATTTTATAATCTGAAACCCAACTATATTCATAAACTTTGGTAATATTATATTTATAATTTTTACATATATCATATGTTAAAGGACCTTTTATTGTTTCATTATCTTTTCTATATTCTACATCAGGAACTTTCTCTAAAAATGGTAAAACAACTGCCATAAAATTACAATGAATCCATAATGTTGTCATTGTTATTAAAAGAAATATTTGATATTTGTGCTTGTGACCTGCTAAAGATATTAATTTGTCTATTTGCTCATCTATTTTCATTTGATAAAATTTATTTTTTATGAAATGATATTAATTTTTTTTTGATGATTTTAATTTTATTTTTACTTTAATATTTATTTTTTTTTAAAATTATTATTCAAAAATTTAGGTTTTATTATTTATTTTTTTATTTATTTTGGGGAATCTCTTAAATGATTTTCAAATAAAATTTTCTTTATTAATTCAGTATCAGAAACTCTAGGAAGAATTCTTCTATGGATTTTATCAATGAAACTATTGTCACAATATTCCTTATTACTTAATTTCACTAAATTATCTTGATAAACAGTTTTATAATCTTGACTTAAATTTTGGTTCTTAAAGCAAAAATGTATTTTATTTAAATCTTCATTATTATCAATTACATAAATTAAAGGAAACCTTTTATCTAAATTATTAAATCCTTCAGCATAACTTCTTAAATTTTTAGCCATAATATTATTAATATACATTCCATTAGGTTTTAGTAAAGAAAAAATTTTTAAAAGAACATCTTCTTCAAATAATCTTTTTGGAGGAGTGATTGTTTCTTTAGGATTGGTATTTGTAATATCATTAATAATCATATCATAATAATTTTCATTTTTATTTTCCATTATAAAACCTTTTGAATCGTTAAAATGCCATTTAATATTTTTTTTTTCATTTTTATAATTATTCAATCCAAAATATTTATTTCCAACTTCAATAACTTCTTTATCACTTTCAACATTATCAATTTCTACATGAGACTTTAAAATTTTATCAAAATAATAACTCATTTTTCCAGTTCCAGCACCTAAAATTAAAATTTTTAAATTTTCATGAGGAAAATTACTCATATTATCAAAATATAAAGCACATAAAACAGTTTTAACATAAAAAATACAAATTAAATTATCATCAAAACATTGAACTAAACCTTTTTTTTTTAATTTTTCTTCAGTTTCTAAAGGAATATATACTAAATCTTTTTCTTTTTTAATTTTAGTTAGAGAAGATAAAAGTAATTTAATTTCAGTTTGAACTTCATTTGGTCTTGCTTTATACAATAATTGTCTAAAAGTGTCTTTTCTTTCATTATCTATAATGTCTCTTACTACAATTTGTTTTCCAATAAAAACACTTTCAATTTTTTGATTTTCATCACTCATTAACATAACTGGAATCGATTGATCAACACATTCTTTAAATCTAAATAATAATATATATGGACTCATTTTATTTTTAATAATATTTGTTTGATCGAAATTAAAAGGAGCTGGCTTTATTAAAATTATTCTTGCAGCTTTTACTTGTTTACAAAGTCCCATATAATTTTCTGCTTTTAAATACATAAAATCTGAAACATAATTTTTACTCACAATTATTGCTACACATCTTCTTTCTATTAATAATTGTTCATCTATTGAATCTGCAATTATTAATGAATATTCAATATTATCTGACCAAAAACTTTCTTGAATTTTTAAAGGGAAAAATTGACCTGGATGTAAATCTTTTAAATAAAATTGAAATATGTATATTTCTGCCATATATGTAACACTATTTTTTAATTGATTCATTGTAAATGAAATTGGATTAGCTAATTTTAATTCTTCATTTAATTCATATGTTAATAATTTTTGATCAGTTAAATTTATATCTTCTTGACTTTCTCCCATTTTTTGAAGACAAAATAAACTTAAAAAAGGTACTTTTTCAACTATATATTGTTTAATAAAAAATTTTGTTTTTTTATTTTCTAATTGATTCAAAGAAGATAACATTTGACATAAATAATATACATCACATAATAACATTAAAGTACCTTTCTCATTTATTGAATTTAATAAATTATTTAATAAATCTATATCTATTTTTCTTGGTTCTTCTAAATTAGATATTTCATTTTCTGTTTTTACATAATGCATAAAATTGTGACAATCAATTATAATATTAAATTTAGAAGGTTCTTTTAAAGGAAATTCTTCTGTCTCTATAAATAAATCTTTTAATTCATCACATGTAAATTTTGTTTCTGGATATTTAATTAATAAAATTGGTTTGCTTGATTGTAATTTATTTATTGATTTAAATACTATTTCCAATTTTATATTTAAATTTGTTAAATTTTCTTTTGTTGTTGGATATATAAAGTCTTCTATTTTTGAAAGAAATTTTTTTTTTTTTTGATTATTATTCTTTGGAGGAGGATTTGTTTCTTTTGATTCTTCCCCTTTTTTTTCTTCTGTTTGTTCTTTTTGAGATGAATCCATTTTAATAAAGAAATTAATTATTTTTTTAAACATAATAATTTTTTTTTAATAAGATTTAATTTGTTTTTAAATAAAATAATTTTAAATATAATTTGAAGTTATAAGTATTATCAAAAAATGAATTATAATATTATATATTCATATATATAGAATATATAGTTATATTAAAGTTATATTATATTGAAATAAATATACATATTAAAATCGCTATTGTTAATTTTGAATGTTATTTATATTTGAAAAAAGCAAATTTTGAATTGTCAAAAATTCTTTATTATTATCTATTTTAATTGGATTCATATTTATGAATATTCCACATTTATTTTTAATTTTATAAAAATCAATTTTAAATTTATATTTTCCTTTATTACATATAATAGATTGAATTCCATTATTTGAATAATCAATTTTATTCTTTTTTAAAACAGAAATAAGATTTTCTTTTATATTAGAAATAGGTTTATTAATGATAATTCCTTTATCAATATCACCATTGAAAAAAGGAATATTAATACTATTCTTCACTAATTTTAAATTATAACAATTTTCTTTTTTGTTTATTTTTCCTTTTGAAATATTATAATCATTCTTTTTATCATAACTATTATTTTTACTATAAATATTTATTGAATTGTTTTTTTTTGTCAAATTCATAAATTTTTTTTCATAATAATTTAATTTTTTTTCAACACTTATATTTTTTTTATTTTTTGGTTTTTTTTGTATTTTTATTTTTTCAGAAATTTTAGGTTCAGAGATACTTCTATATTCTTTTTTCTTCTTAGAATAAGATAAGATTATTTTTTGAAAAGGAATTTTATTTTCATTTCTATTTGAATTCATTTTAATATTTATTCCTATTAAATTTTTTATATTAAGATTTAAAGGTTTTACCTTTAAAAAAGGATTAAACGTTTTTTCTTTTGAATTTTGTTTATTATTTCTACTAATATTTATATTTTGATCTTTAACCTTTTGATTAGAACCATTAATAGTTTGATATTTTTTTTCTTTCAGAGAATATAAATCAATTTTTTTGATTCCTAGTAATTTTTTTCTTTTTCCTTTAATATTATTTTTATAAAATTTTTTATAATTATTTTTCTTAATAGAAGAATCATTACTTTTTTCATATGAAGAAGTTTTGGCTCTATTTTTTGAAATTTGATTACTATTACTTAAATTATTATTTTTTTCTAAAGAAATACATTTTCTTTTTCTTATAGTAAAGTAATTTCTTTCATTTTTATTATTAGAAATTGTATAATTTGTTTTATTATTTGAAGTAGAAAAAAAATCAGTATTTGTTTGAATAAATAAAATAGGATTAATATTTTTCCTTCTAAAAGGTATTGTTTTTTTATTTATGTTATCTATTTGAGATTTTAAATGAGTTTTAAGGAAATTTGCTTCTTTTTTAATTTGTTTATTTTTATTTGGCATTTTTTGAAGAAGTTTTTGAAAATCTATTTTTTTATTTCTAGAAGTATATTCATTTTTTTCATCAATATTATCTAAATAAATTTTATTACCATTTTCTCTTGAAGATGTTCTATCAGTTTTACAAGAAGTTTCAATTGTTTTTAAATAATCAATTGATAATTCTTTAAATTTTTTTTCTTCTTTTGGAGTTTGCATTTGGGTGCTTTGTTTATTTTCAAAAATTAATTTAGATTTTAATTTCATTAATTTCAAACTTTTAGGTTGTTTATTATTTTTAGATACATATTTCTTAAAAAGATTAGAAATTAAATCGGAAATAGAATTTTTTTTTTTCTCATAATTTTTTTTAACTAATAAATAATATAAGGTAGTAATATTATTATGTCTGTTTTCCTTAATATTACTTATAATGTTTTCAACTTTATAACCATAATTTTTCATTAAATCAACAATATGAAAATCAATAGGAATTTCTTGACAAGAAATAAATAAACCTTTTACTTGGCAAAAATCAAATAAATTATACCAAGGGTCTTTCCTAATTAATTCAATATTATATCTTTGATTAGGATCAGTGACTAAAATTTTTTCAATTAAATTTTTAGCAATATCAGAAACAGAATTAGGAATATTAAATTTTCCTATAATTATTTTTTTATATAAGGCTTCTTCACTCTCATCATCAAAAGGTAAATAACCAAATAACATAACATATAAAATGACTCCACAAGACCAAATATCACTTAATAATCCATTATAATCTTCTCCTCTTAACATTTCTGGAGAAGCATAACCTGGGCTTCCACAAGGAGTTTTTATTAATTCATTTTTTAAATATAAATTACTTAAACCAAAATCAATTAATTTTAAATCTTGATTATTATCTAATAATAAATTTTCTGGTTTTAAATCTCTATGACAAATTCCTATTTGATGAATATAATCTACTGAATCAATTAATTGATGAAAAAATTTATTTGCTTCATATTCATTTAAATGTCCTTTGGATATAATATAATGAAATAATTCTCCTTTTTCTGCATATTCCATTATAATATATATATTTTCGTTTGATTCTATTACTGAATATATTTTAATTATATTATGTTGAAATGTTGATTTTAAAATTTTTATTTCTCTATCTAAACGTGTTTTATCTACTTCATCTATAATTTTTGATTTTTCTAATATTTTGATTGCAGCCTAATAAATTTTATTATTTTATTTATTGTATATATATATTATTGAATTTACCTTTTCACCTGTTATTTGATGAATTCCTAATTTAACTTTTCCAAATGTTCCTTTTCCTAATGTTTTTCCTAAAATAAATTGCCCTATTTTTTCTTGATGAAAACCAAAACCTTGTCTTAAATTATATTTTTTTGAGAAAAGCAATTTATCTTTTAAATTAAATAAAAAAGGTTTTTTCATTTTTAAAAAAGAAGAAGTCATTTATTATTTATTTGAATTTAATGATTGAATTAAATAATTATTTATTCAAACAAATTAATAGAAAAAAATTAATATTTATGAAAATTTAATTATTTTAAATTGATTAATCTATAATAATACAAATAATAATAATAAATTAAATACATAAAAAATGACAAACATTATTTGGGGATTGGGGAT
>JAEEGK010008264.1_pt1 | contig 24601 bp, 22 predicted proteins | sample 8958771 | NCBI WGS metagenome assembly JAEEGK01 (sample SAMN16246547, study PRJNA631951) | gut metagenome | biome: gut microbiome; feature: rumen; material: SC-attached | host: Bos | place: Iran: Karaj | collected 2018-10
AACTCCATCTTGTTCACGCAGACTACTATCTGCTTGATAGCCAGCAGAGCAGCCACATATGAGTGGCGGATTGTCTGTTCCATAATTCCATGCCGCGCATCGACCAGAATCACCGCCAAATCGGCCGTGGAAGCGCCCGTCACCATATTCCGCGTGTACTCGATATGTCCAGGGGTGTCGGCAATAATGAATTTGCGGCGCGGCGTGGCAAAATAGCGGTAAGCCACGTCGATTGTGATTCCCTGCTCGCGCTCGGCACGCAGTCCATCGGTCAGAAGGGCAAGGTTAACTTCCTCGTTTCCACGACTTTTCGAAGCCGTCTCAACCGCTTCCATTTGGTCCTCGAAAATCGACTTGCTGTCGTAGAGCAACCGCCCAATGAGCGTGCTTTTGCCGTCGTCGACACTGCCCGCGGTGGTGAACCGCAGCAGTTGCATATCTAAATATCCGTTGTTCATTCTTGTGTAAAGTTTAATGTGTAAAGAGTAAAGTTGATTTTGCGTAACTCAAACCCTTTATTCTGAATTCTGAATTCGTAATTCTATGTTTAGAAGTATCCCAACTTCTTTCGGTCTTCCATCGCTGTTTCCGAGCGTTTGTCGTCGGCGCGGCCGCCACGTTCGGTGACGCGGGTTGCGGCAATTTCGGCAACAATATCTTCGAGCGAGTGAGCCGTGGAAAGCGTTAATCCTGTGCAAGTTATATCGCCAATGGTGCGGCAGCGCACTTCCTTCTCAACCACCACTTCCTCGGGGCGGCGCCGAATGCAATCTTCGGCGGCAAGCCACTGTCCATCTCGTTGAAACACTTTGCGTTTGTGGGTGTAGTAGAGCGACGGCAGTTCGATTTTTTCCTGAAGAATGTACTGCCAGACGTCCATCTCGGTCCAGTTGCTGATTGGGAACACGCGGAAGTGCTCGCCCATATTTTTGCGGCCGTTGAAGATATTCCACAGTTCGGGCCGCTGATTTTTTGGGTTCCACTGCCCGAAATCATCGCGGTGCGAGAAAATGCGCTCTTTGGCGCGTGCCTTTTCCTCGTCGCGGCGTGCGCCACCAATGCAGGCATCGAATTTATAGCGTTCGATAGTGTCGAGCAAAGTGGTGGTTTGCAGCGCGTTACGACTTGCATTGAAGCCCGTTTCCTCTTTCACGCGGCCAGTGTCAATCGATTCCTGAACCGAACCCACAATCAGTTCGGCGCCCAGCCGCTGCACCAGCGCGTCGCGGTATTCGAGCGTCTCGCGGAAATTGTGCCCCGTATCGATATGCACCAGCGGAAACGGCAGCCTTGCAGGATAGAAAGCCTTGTAAGCCAGGTGAGTAACCACAATCGAGTCCTTTCCACCCGAGAATAGAATTGCGGGCCGCTGAAACTGCGCCGCCACCTCACGAAGAATGTAAATCGACTCTGCCTCAAGTTCTTGTAAATGCGTTTTCATATTTCAAATCATATTTTGCCGCAAAACTACAGAGATTATCCGTACTAACCTATCAATTCAATAGGTTTATGAGCAAAATACGATTTTATACTTATTGGACGGGGGAAATGTGCGTAGTTGGGGGAAATGAACCATATAATTTCGGTCGCCGACGGCGACCATTTTGTCAATACATCGCACTCAACTACAGACATTTCGGTTGCGGCATACAAATTGCTCGCCATTGGCGAGCAATTTGCATCTGTTTATGCCATCTATTCATTGTAACAATCTGATTCCCAGACTAACGGATTGTGTTCAATATATTCGGCAATGCGGTTCATTTCGTTTTGGTTGCGCACAATTCGGTCGTGGTAGCGCGTTTGCCACGCAAACGGAATCCCATTTTCGCGGGCGAAACGGGTGACGGCGGATTTAATGCCGCCAATGCAAACAGATAACCATCCCTGTCGATTGGCAACATTCTGCATATGCACGTTTTTCTGTGTAGGGACGTCGCGTGCGGCGTCCGTTACGTCAGCGCCACCTGAATCATTGCGGACGTGGCACGCCGCGTCCCTACAAATGGTACGGTCGTATGGCGTTTTATCACCGTCAATCACAACAATCAAATGCGTGTGGTTGGGCATAATAACATACAATGGGATTGTGGCATACGGATAATGATTCTGAACATTTTCAATTTGTGCGCGCAAACATTCCCCCACCGCCGTCAGTTGCGTTTGGCCATCGCGCACCTCACCAAAATAATGTTCGCGGCCGCCCGTACAAATGGTGACAAAATATTCCGCACCATTGTATTTGTGCCAATTGGCGCGGGGCGTATGACGGACGGGAAATGGCATTGAATTTCTATTGTGGCGTTTAGTACCGCTAATCGTTAATTAAACCAAGTCGTTTTAACTCAAAGAAGCATTTCTTGGTGGCTGTTATGTCCGCCATTGCATCGTGGGCATCTTCAAAGTTACAACCAAACAATTTGTTATATAATTCTTGCAGTTTGGGGTATTTATAACCATAGATTCCTGGAATCTCACAATAATCAATGGTGGCCTGCATTGTACAAATGCTTTGACGTTCACTTATAATGTCCAACAAACCGAGTCGGTACAATTCTGCACCCACAACGTGTTGGTCGAAAGATATGTTATGCCCAACCAAACATTTAGCTTGTTTGGCGTCATACAAAAATTGTCCAATAACACTTGCTAATGGTTTCCCAAATAGTTTTGCCTTCTCGGTTGTAATACCGTGTACCTTTGCCGCATCTATTGGAATAATAAAACCTTCGGGGTGCACTATCATATTTCCTTGGTTCAGTGTATTGCCTTCTTTGTCGGTTAATATCCAACCTAACTGCACCAAACGTGGCCAATTGTCGGTGTCACTTGCTGGGGCTTTATAGTTTTGAGGCACACCTGTTGTTTCTGTATCAAAGAAAAGGTAATATGGCATTTGGGTGTTAATGTTATGAGCATTAACATTTTTAAACTCTTTTTCGATTCTTTCTAAAGACTCTTTTGCGGCAGCGATTCCCTGCTCCGCGGCTTTTGAATACCATTCTACAGCCTTTTGATAATCTTGAGCAACACCTTGACCGTTTTCGTAGCAAACACCTAAATTATTTTGTGCATACGCGATTCCTTGTTCGGCGGCTTTTGTGTACCATTCTACAGCTTTTTGGTAATCTTGAATAACACCTTGACCGTTTTTATAACAATTGCCAAGATTATTTTGTGCATACGCAACACCTTGTTCAGCGGCTTTTGTGTACCACTCAATAGCCTTTTCGTATTTTTGCTCAACACCTTGGCCGTATTCATAGCAATAGCCCAAATTATTTTGGGCACTCGTATTACCTTGTTCTGCCGCTTTTGTGTACCATTCTACAGCCTTTTTGCAATCTTGCCCAACACCTTGGCCTTTGTGGTAGCAATAGCCTAGATTATATTGTGCACAAACCGCTCCTTGCTCGGCGGCTTTTGAATACCATTCTACTGCCTTTTCATAATCTTTTTCAACGCCGCAGCCTTTTTCATAACATACTCCCAACCTGAATTGAGCATTTACTTCCCCTTGTTCTGCTGACTTGGTATACCACTCAACTGCTTTTTGGTAATCTTGCTTGAAACCGTTTTCTCCGAATTCATAGCAATGGCCTAATTTGTATTGTTCTATTGCATCCTCCAGTTTACATTTAATCCTAGATAAACCATTGTCATCATATTGATAATCTCCATAACGTCTGCTACCCCAATAACGTCTTTGTTCTGCTGCTTTACTATACCACTCCAACGCTTTCTGCCAATCTCGCTCGACTCCACTTCCATACTCATAGCAAAAGCCCAAATTATATTGCGCTCCTGCATAACCTTGTTTGGCTGATTTAGTGTACAACTCCAGAGCTTTTTGATAATTTTTTTCAACGCCATCACCACATTCATAACATTTGCCCAAATAGCATTGCGCTTCAGCATTTCCTTGCGCTGCCGCTTTTGCGTACCATTCTGCAGCTTTTTGGTAATCTTGTTCAATTACCACACCTTCTTCATAGGAATAGCCTAAAAGGAATTGCGCATCCACATTACCTTGTTTTGCTGATTCAGTTAACCACTTTATAGTTTTCTCTCCATCTCCTTGATAGCCTTTCCAGTAAATAACGCCTAATTTATATTGCACATCAGCATCACCTTGTTCTGCCGCTTTAGTGTACCATTCTACAGCTTTTGAAAAATCTTCTTCAACGCCAAGTCCGTTTTCATAGCACTCACCTAATTTGTATTGCGCTTCAGCTAATCCTTGTTCTGCCGCTTTTGTGTACCATTCAACAGCTTTCTGCCAGTCTTTTTCAACGCCATTACCACATTCATAACATTCGCCAAAAAAGCGTTGTGCTCTTGCATCTCCTTGTTCGGCCGCTTTTGTAAACCATTCTACGGCCTTTTGGTAATTTTGCTCAACCCCTCGGCCTCTGTGATAGCAATAGCCCAAATTACATTGTGCACTTGCACATCCTTGTTCTGCAGCCTTTGTGTACCATTCAACCGCTTTTGTTAAGTCTTTTTCAACACCTTTCCCATATTCATAACAAACTCCTAATTCATTCTGTGCAACGGCTTTCCCTTGCTCCGCAGCTTTGGTGTACCATTCAACTGCCCTTTGGTAATCTTTAGTGACACCTTTCCCGATTTTGTAATAATCGCCCAGAGCACATTGTGCCACAGCATTTCCTTGTTCCGCTGCTTTTGTGTACCATTCAAAAGCCTTTTGATAATCTTGAGCGACACCTATCCCATTCTCGAAATAATCGGCTAGGATACATTGTGCTTTTGCATATCCTTGTTCCGCAGCCCTGGTGTACCACTCAATGGCCTTAGTTAAATCTTTGGCCTTGATTATACCTTTTATGCCGCCATAAAAACCGCCTAATAAATATTGCATTTCCACATCTTCCTGTTCTGCAGCTTTCGTTATCCACTCAATAGCTTTAGTAATATCTCTCTTAATACCATTGCCTTCTAAATAGCACGCACCTAATTTGTGTTGTGCTTTTACATTTCCTTGTTCGGCCGCTTTTGTGTACCATACAACTGCTGTGGGGTAATTCTTATCAACGCCTTTCCCATCAAAATAACAATCAGCCAATTTACACAGTGCATCAGCATCTCCTTGCTCTGACGCTTTAGTATACCATTCTATTGCTTTTGAGTAATTTTGTTCTACACCATTACCATCATAATAACAATTAGCCAAATCACATTGCGCACGAGCATTCCCTTGTTCCGCAGCCTTTGTGTACCATTCAACAGCTTTCTGCCAGTCTTTTTCAACGCCATTACCACATTCATAGCAACAGCCTAATTTGTATTGAGCAAAAGCAACTCCTTGCTCTGACGATTTAGTATACCATACTTCTGACGGTTTAGTATACCATACTATTGCTTTTGGGTAATTTTGTTCTACACTATTACCATCATCACATAGTGCATCAGCATCTCCTTGCTCTGACGCTTTAATATACCATTCTATTGCTTTTGGGTAATTTTGTTCTACACCATTACCATCATAATAACAATTAGCCAAATCACATTGCGCACAAGCATTCCCTTGTTCCGCAGCTTTTGTGTACCATTCAACAGCCTCTGTATAGTCTTGCTCAACACCTATGCCATCTTCGTAACATCTACCCAAATGATATTGTGCATCAGGATTCCCTTGCTCCGCAGACTTACGATACCATTTAACCGCTTCTTTTTTATTGGGTCTCACACCTTCTCCAAATTGATAACATTTACCCAAATTATATTGAGCTTCGGCATCTCCTTGCTCTGCAGCCTTTCTGAATTCAATTCTTTTCAGTTCTTCTTTTGCCAAATATTCTTTCTGCTCTGCTATTTTACGATACCATTTCTCCGCTTCGTCATCATTTTGTTCTACACCTTCACCATAATCATACATCTCCGCTAAATAGCGTTGGGCACCATCATTATTTTGCTTTGCCGCTTTCTGAAACCATTCTATTGCCTCGGTATAGTTCTGTTCCACACCATCTCCATTGTAATAATGCTCTCCTAAATGGAATTGAGCATAGGCATTTCCTTGTTCCGCAGCTTTAAGGTACCATTTTACAGCCTCCGTTTCATCAAGTTCCACACCTATCCCCTGAGCATAGCATCGGCCTAATTGAAATTGAGCGAATGCATTTCCTTGCTCCGCAGCTTTACGATACCACATTGCAACTGCTGAATAATCCTTTTCCACACCATAGCCACAGTAATAGCATTCTGCCAAAATGTTTTGGGCATTAGTATTCCCTTGTTCTGCTGAATTTCCGAACCATTTTGCAGCCTCATTATAATCTTGCTCAACACCATTGCCATTTTTATAACACCAACCCAACCAGAATTGTGCTGCAGCATTTCCTTGTTCCGCAGCTTTTGTGAACCACTCAACGGCTTTTTGGTAATCTTGCTCTACGCCTTCACCATTTTTATAGCACACTCCTAAATTGTTTTGGGCATCAGCATTTCCTTGCACTGCTGCTTTGGTGTACCATTCAACAGCCTTTCGGCAATCTTTTTCCACACCTCGGCCGTATTCGTAGCAATAGCCCAAATTACATTGTGCACGAGCATATCCTTGTTGTGCGGCTTTTCTAAACCATTTTGCGGCCTCGGTGTAGTTTTTCTCACCACATTCTCCTTTCCAATAGGACACTCCCAATTTGTTTTGGGCATTAGCATCTCCTTGCTCTGCGAGCCGTAATAGTTCTTGTGGCGATTGCTTAAATTGAGATTCTTTTATTACAATTCGATAGTCACAATCATTTTCTTCAACATTATAGAGCAATGAATAACGCAAAGTTTCATCGTTAGTGCTAACAAACAACAAGTCTTGTTCGCCTTTGCGAACTTCAAGGTTGAAATAAGAGCCTGGTTTAGCAATGCCTTTTTCCTCTTCAAAAAGGAATACGCGACATTCCAATTCAGTTTTTATGTGTAATGCTGAACAGCCCATATATGATTGCGTTTTTATAGTTCAGACAAATTTAGTGATAACTACAAAACGCACGAAAGACACGGGAAGAAATGTTCGCAGTTTTCGTAATCAACAAAAACAGCAAATCCCAACACCGATACTTAACTAAATCGTGGTTAAAAAAGTCAGATTTAGTTGGCTATCGGAATTTTCAAATCTTTTCCAGACGAAGCATCTCATCAATACAATGCCGTGCGCCGTTCAGCGTGTCGGCGTCGAGCGTGATTTCGTCACCGCCAATGCCCCTAACGCACTCATACACATCGCCTAACGTGGTTGCCTTCATATTGTGGCAGACGCAGTTTTTCGACAGGGCGAAGAACCGCTTTTCGGGGCAGGCGAACTGCAGGTGCTGCACAATGCTGTTTTCGGTGCCGATAATGAATTCGGTGGCCGTGCTTCGCTTTGCGTAATCCATTATCTGCGTTGTACTTCCAATATAATCAGCAAGTTGCACAACTTTTGCCGAGCATTCGGGGTGGACAAGCAGCAATGCGCCAAGGTGCTTCTGCCGAGCCTGCTCAACGTTTTGCGGAGTAATGAGCAAATGCGTGGGGCAGCCGCCAGGCACAAACTGAAACTGCTTTTCGGGAATCTGCTGCTGCACCCAACCGCCTAAGTTACAGTCGGGTATGAACAGAATCTTATCGTTTTTGATATTCTTAACAATCTTCACTGCCGACGACGACGTGACGCACACATCTGTCAAGGTTTTCAGGCTTGCGGTGGTGTTTATGTACGAAACCACCGTGTGGTCGGGATATTTCGCCTTCAGTTGCAAGAGCAATTCGGGCTTCACCTGCTCGGCCATCGGGCAGCCTGCTTCGGCATTCGACAGAATGACACGCTTTTGCGGCGAGAGAATCTTCACCGTTTCGGCCATAAACCTTACGCCGCACATCAGCACGGTTTCGGCATCCGACTTGGCCGCCTGTTGGCTCAGTCCGAACGAATCGCCCACATAATCAGCCACTTCCCAAATGTCGTGGCTTTGGTAGGCGTGCGCCAAAATGCAGATTCGCTTTTCTTTTTTCAGGCGAATGATTTCCGATTGCAGTTCACTTGTCAGCATAAACTCAAGATTTTGTGGGGCAAATATATTATTTATTTCCGCTGACTCTTCGGAAAGAGCTTTTTGAATCCTGTGAGCAGGTGCGGCAGCTTGCCGTCGGCTACTATCACCGTAACGGCCAAAATAATGAGAATCAAACCGATAGCTTCACGACAAGTGAGCTGTTCGCCAAAGACGGTGATTCCGAAAAAAACAGCGGTGGCGGGTTCGAGCGCGCCTAAAATGGCCGTTGGCGTTGAGCCGATATGCTGAATGGCAATGGTGGTGCACGAAAGCGATAAAACGGTGGGTATCAGCCCTAAAGCTATCAGATTGAACCACAAATACCACCTTTCGACCGACGGCACGTGAAACTCGCCGCGCAACCCGATTCGGGCCACAAACACAGCCAATCCGAACAGTAAAACATAAAATGTAACTTTAAGCGTCGGTAACTCATTGAGTCCGTGGCGGTTGATTCCAACAAGATAAATGGCGTAAGTGAGTGCGGAACCGAAGACCATCAGGGTGCCGAAAACGTTGAGCGTGGCGCCGTTGCCCTGCCGATAGAGCAACAGAATACCCGTCAGCGCGGTGACTATGCTCGCCACAGTCTGCCATTTCAGCTTCTCGCGGAAGAAAACCGTCATTATGACCGCCACCATTATCGGATAGACGAAAAGCAGCGTTGACGCTATGCCCGCGTCCATAAAGTTGTAGCTGACAAACAGACAGAGCGACGAGAGCGCCATCATAACACCATAGAAAATCAGCGGGAAAAGGTTGCGCCGCCCGAGCGCGAAAACCGTCAGGCGGCTGCCGTACTCGCCCGTCTGTCCGACGTGCTTGGGTTGGCGCCAAAAGAGCATCGCCGCAAGAATCAGTACGCCAATGAAATAGCGGAAGAAAAGCACCGAATCGGCGTCCAAACCGTCGTGGTAGAGCGGCAGCGCGAACAGCGGATTCATTCCGTAGCTTATGGCCGCCGCCGCGCCAAAAAAGTAGCCTGTGAGTTTGCCTTTTGCCATCTGACGAACGTTTTGACGGCGCAAAGATACTACTTGCGCGTCACCGACTGCCTGTTTTTCCGATTATTTAACCGCGGCTTGCCGTACGTTATAACATTCAGTTTATCAGATATTTGAATCAAGATAAGAAGAAATCGATTCCCCAAAATCAACTTATCGTGCCCGAAAGATATTTCTGCGTGAGTTCGTGCTTCGGATTTTTGAAAACTTGCTGCGCATCGCCAACCTCAATCACCTCGCCCATATAGATAAATATCACATAATCAGCGATTCGCAAGGCTTGGCGAAGCGTGTGCGTGACCATCACAATCGAATATTGCTCTTTGAGTTTGACGAACAAATCCTCGACAATCTTGCTCGAAACGGGGTCGAGAGCCGAAGTGGCCTCGTCGGCGAGAATGAACTCGGGCTCGACGGCTAGGCTTCGGGCAAGGCAAAGACGCTGCTGCTGACCAATCGAGAGTTTGGTGGCAGGGCTTGTCAGGCGGTCCTTCACCTCGTCCCAAAGGCCCACAACTTTCAGATAATGGCGCACAATTTTCCGCAACTCGCGGCGGCTGCTGACACCGTGAATCTTGCAGCCGTAGGCAATGTTGCCGAAAATGGACATCGGCAGTGGTGTGGGACGCTGCGGCACAAGCCCGATACGGCGGCGCAGTTCAACCAAATCGGACGCCGAACAGTTCACAATGCTTTTGTCGCCAATGCGGATATCGCCCGACGTGCGCACGCCCTCAATCGTGTCCGACAGGCGGTTCAGGCTCTTGAGCAGAGTGGATTTTCCGCAACCCGACGGCCCCACAATGCACGTGATTTTGTTGGCGGGAATGGTCACCGACACGTCTTTCAGAATGGGCGAGCCCTCAATCGACAGGTTGAAATGGTCGACCGTGAGTTCGGGCGCCACTTCGGGGTGCTTGAACTTTGCGTCGGGCACAAACGGCTCGTTGCTGTCGTTGGCGAAGATTTTTCGCAATATGAGTTTTCTCATCGTAGTTTATGTTTTGAGAATCGGTTTGTTATAAATCGACCTAAAAGACTGATTACAAGCACAATAATTGTCAGCACAACGGCTGCGGCGTAGGCGCGGTTCTGCACTTCGGCCTGCGGCGCGCTCAATTGGAAGAAGATTGACAGCGGCAGTGTGGCCGTCTGCTGCGAGAGCGACGTGGGGATTGTGTCGGAAAAACCCGCGGTGAACATCACGCCCGCCGCATCGCCGATTGAGCGCCCAACCGAAAGCAGCGTTGCGGTGGCGATTCCAGGCGCTATCTGCCTCATTACCACACCCATAGTTTCCCAACGTGTCGCGCCAAGCGAAAACGACGCCTCGAGCAAATCGCGCGGAAAGTTCTTCGCCACCTCGTCCATCGAGCGGATTAGAATGGGGATAATCAGCAGAGTTTCAACCAGAATGCCGCCCAAAAGCGACGTGCGCAGACCGAAATAAATCATCAGCGTGAAGGCAAACGCGCCGTAAACGATTGACGGAATGCCAAATAGCACATCGAAAGCCAGCCGTGCTACGTAGGCCAGCCGCGACTTCGATTTCAGATATACATTCAGGAAAAAGACAACAGGAATGCTGATTATCAGTCCGATAGCCGTTGACGCAAGCACAATGTAGAGCGACCCGACAATGGCGTTCAGGAAGCCGCCCGACTTGCCAATGTAGAATCCGCCACCAGGCAGCGACGACACCATTTCCCACGTCAGGCTACGGGCGCCGCGCTTGAAAACCGTCCAGATAATGCTGCCCACCAGCAGAATGACAGCCGCTATCGACAAGTACATCGCCACACGCGCAATTCGTTCTTTTACAACAAGTTTATTCATTAAAAGTTTAGAGTTTAACGTTTAGAGTTTAGAAGGTTTAGTGCTTCGCTGTTGAACAAGTTGAAACGAGTCATTCTTCTTTATTAATTATTCATTGTTAATTGTTAATTTTCAATTCTCAACTGTCAATTACTTCCTTTCTATCTTCCTCAAAACCAATCGCGAAGCAAGGTTGAACACCAGCACCACCACGAAAAGCAGCAGCGCGGCGAACATCAGCGCCGACTCGTACATCGGCAGCGACAGCATCTCGCCGTAGTTGTTGGCAATGAGCGCGGGGATTGGGTAACACGCGTCGAAGACCGAATGCGGCACGGCGGCCATATTTCCGCACACCATCAGCACAGCAATGGTTTCGCCCAGCGCCCTTGAAACGGCCAGCACCACCGACGCGAAAACGCCAGGCATCGACTTGCGCAGAACAACGCTTTGTGCTGTCTGCCAACGAGTTGCGCCCAATGCGTACGACGAGTCGCGAAGGTCGTTGCCGACGCTTGAGAAGAGTTCGACAAACAGACTCACCAACAGCGGTAAAATCATAATACTCAACACGATACCCGCCGCCAGAGTTGTGTATCCCGACGAAAAACTGACGAAATGCGGCGCCAGCCTGTCCGAAATCCACGGCACAATGACCAGCGTGCCCCACACGCCGTAGATAACCGACGGCAGCGAAGCCAGAATGTCGAGCGCGGGATAGACGCATTTTTTCACCCATCGGCGGGCGTATTCGGTCAGAAACACAGCGGTGAAGAGCGACAGCGGCAGCGCAATGACGACGGCAATCAGCGTCACCCAAATGGTGCCCATCACAAACGGGAAGAACCCGAATTTGTTCTTGAACGGCTGCCACGTTGAGTCGGTAAGCAAGTCCCACAGCGGGATTTCGCTCAAAATGGGCGCCGATTTCCGATAGAGCCCCCATCCCATCACCAGCACAAACGCCAGCGCCACAATGGTCACCGTCCGCATAGCGCCGCTCGCCGTTCTGTCCTTGATAATCCGTAAGTTACTCATTTTCGCCTTGCTTTTACCTATTATATTGATAGGTGAATCGGCGGCAAATGTATGCTTTTTGGTTATTCAGCCTACCAAATTAATGGGTTAAAAGGTAAAAACGGGTATTTATACTTATCGGAAGGGGGTGAAAATGGGTAAAATGGATGGTTACGAACACCTGAAACCAAAAACGCCGCACAAATCAGAATTCGCACGGCGTTAATGGTTATCGTATTGACAATCAATGCTCACTACAAGTCCATAAACTTCTTCGCATTGTTGTAGAATATATTTTCAAGTCCCTCGTCGTCGACGCCGCAAGCCGCAACTTTCTGAATCTCAACTGTTGGGTGGTGGAACGGCGAGTCGATACCGAACATCACGCGGTCGTGGCCGACGGTGTCGTAGGCGTTCTTAATCTGACAACTCATTGACGTGCCCGACGTTTCGAGCCAGATATTGCTATAGCGGCGCGCCATAGTTATCGCCGCATCGACATACACCCCGTGGGCGTGGCCCATATGAATCATCACAATGGGCAGGTGCGGGTGACGCTCGGCCAAGAGCCCGATTTGCCACGGCAGCGAGAATGGCGGGTGCCCCGAATGCACAAACAGCGGACGGCCGTATTTCTCGCAGAGTTCGGCCACAGGGTCAACGCAAGGCGCGTCGGCGGTGTAGCCATCGAAGAGCGACTGCAGTTTGGCGCCCGCAAAATGCTCGTCGCGCAGATAATGCTCAAGCAGGTCGTAGGCGGGCTGCCCCTGCGCGCAGTTCACCCACATCAGCGGCACAATCTTGTCGGGGTGCTGACGGTAGGCCGCCACTGTGTCGTCGTTCGTGTAGGCGCTCGACGCGCAAAGAATGGTCTTCTCGATATTGTATTCCGCCATCTGCTCAAGCAGCCGCTCGGTGTTGAAATCGATATTGAACGGACTGCCGAACGCTCCAATATGCGTGTGTGCGTCAATCTTTTTGAATTTACTGAAATCGTTCATTTATAGCGTTTTATTTAAGGTGTGAAGATTAAAATGTTTTTAATCCAATGGCGCAAAAGTAACTGATTGCCGCAGTTTTTTTTTGCAGAATTTCACAAAAAAATCCGCCACAAGAGCACTTTCACCCTTGCGGCGGGTTCAATCCGCGAAAGCGTTTATGTTATTTATTTTCAAGCAAATCCAGCGCTTTCTGAATCTTTTCCTGAGTGATTTCGATATAGCCCACGGGCTCGTTCTTTTTCTGACCATCGGTGAGCACATATTTCAGGAAAGCCACAACCACAGGGTCGGTCGGGACGCCTTTGGTGACAAGGTACAAATCGCGGGCGGGCGGCGACGGATAGCGGCCTTCGGCAATGGCCTTGGTCACGTTGTCCTTCAAGTTGTAGAACTGCTCATCGTCTGATATTGAGCCGTTTTCATCGGTATCGACAGGGAAAATCTGAAGGTCGGCGTTCAGGTTATGGGTGTCGTTGTCGTAGGCGTAACCGATATTGTTGAAGCCGATTCCGTAGATATCTTTCTGAATGGCAGCGGCAAGCCCAGGGTCGCCAAAGACGGCCGTTCCGCCAAGGTCTTCCTGCTTGGCGCCGAACCAGTTGGCAAACGTCTCGGCCGCACCGCAGGCGTCAGAGCGGGTGTAAATGTGAATCGGCGTCTCATCGTCGGTTCCGAGCACGTCGCCCCAAGTCTTCACATCGCCGTCAATCCAAATGCGGCGGGCAATCTCTTTGGTGATTCCGTGCTCAAGTATCTTGCTGATAATCGGGTTGTTGGCGTTGATTGTCGGCACCACGGCATCTTTAGCCGACGGGAAACCAACGGCGCCCTTCTCCTGCTCCTGCGGATAAACTTCGCGCGAAACCATTCCGAAATCGACCACGCCAGCAAGCACGTCAGTCATTCCTTTGCCCGCGCCGCCAGCCGACACATCGACCTTCACGCCAGGATTCAGTTGTTGGAACTCTTCGGCCCAGACCACCGCCAGCGGATAGAGCGCAAACGCGCCCGACAGCGACAGTTCGCCCTTCAGTTTGCCGTCTTTTGTAACCTTGTTGCCCGACGTGCTACCGCAGCACGAAACCAGTGTTGCGACTGCTACAGCCGCCAGCACCACGTAATTTAAAATCCTTTTCATTTTAAAATATTTATTAAAGTTTAAAGTTCTCGAAGTTTTAAGTTGAAAGTTTAACAGGTTTAACAAGTTTAAAATTCGCATTTTAATTATTATCTACCTGATTCACTTTATTCTACCTTCTGAATTCTGAATTCAATATTTAACTGTCACCATAAAGTAAATCCCGTTGCGGTTGTCGCGGCCTTTGTTGTTTTCGAGTGTGTAGTTCAGTTTTAAATCAATGGGTTTCACGGGGTTATAATCGAGACCGACGGTGATATCTTGCTCCGAATAGTCGCTGTTGTCGGTGTCGTCGTCGAAGAAATCGTAGCGGGCAACCAACGACAAGCCTTTCACAAATTGGTATCCGCCAGCAACATAGAAGCCTTGCGAGTTCAAGTCGCCAGTTTTTCCTGCAATGTATTCAGCGCGCGCAAATGCCTTTGCCGATTTGTATGCCACGCCGCCGCCAAAGCGGTTCATCGAAACGTAGAGATTGGTGTCCTGCGCCGCAAACTTGCGTGTGGCTTCGTTGTAGCCAGGCAGCGCGCCTTCGCCCCATTGAAAATATCCAGCCACCGAAAGTTCCTTTATCGGATTGACAATCAATCGTCCAACAATGTCCTTCGACTCGTTGTTGTCGTTAGCGTTAAGCGTGTGGCCGTTGAAAATGGCCAACTCGTAGTTCAACAACGAATAACCGTCCTTCTTGAATGCGCTGCCCAAGAACTCAAGGCCAAGGTCGCGGCCGTTTTGATTGTAACCCGAAAGGTCGTTCTTGCTCATTCGCACAAGTCGCTGAACCACAAGCGAATAGTTGATAAACTCAAGTTTTACGGGGTTGTATTCCGAATTCTCGATTGAGAGCGGCGATTTGTACTGTCCCAACCGCACGCCAAACTCGTTGATAGGCTTGTAGCGCACAAACAAATCGAGAATTTTGGGCGTTCCAGTGAGTTCGAGTTGCAGTTTGTAATCAACCTTGCCAGCGTCGCCCTTGTAAAGGTCGCCTTGCAGCACCAACCTTGCGCGGCGAAGCAGAAATGTCGATTGCGGCGCGTCGGTGTAAGTGTAGCCCGCCTGCAAAAATCCCGACGGGGTGACAAGTTTCTTAATCTGCCCAGCCAGTTCACTCGTGGTTGGCTCGGCGCCTTCGGTTTGAGCAAACGCTCCCACCGCCGACAACAATAATGCTGTAATAATCAAATTTGTACGTTTCATTTTAAATAGTTTTTAGTTTTTCAATCTTTCTCAACCTATCAATTTAATAGGTTATTTCTCGGCAAACATACAAGGATTTTGTTTCTACCTATCGGTTTAATAGGGTTATTTGCAAAAAATACGATTTTATACTTACTGCTTGTGGCGGAAATACGTAAGTTGAAGAAGGCGGTATGGGTATATTTTGCTTTAAATTTAAAAAAACGAAATAGAAGCGCTCGCATAAGCCAACGGCAATAAGGCTTATCTATTTGGTAGTTAGATTGCGGCGGTGCAGTAAGCAAAAACCGCCACAGGCTTCTCACCCACGGCGGCTAGTATAATTATTGGGCTGATACATTACCTCCTATGCCACCCGCACCAGCAATGCCCGCAATCAAGAAACCCAACTAAATTCCCGACTCGATTTTCGGAGTAAGCGCCTAATCCTGCGCCTCCGCATATTGAGCCAATGCTCAAGCGCCAGGTTTTCAACCTCATATTTGTCAAAATCCGTTTTGCGGCGCCGCTCCGACTGAAAAGCCTGAATAATGTACGCACCAATATGGCGCCTCATCTTTTCGCGATAGACTGCGTCGAAAGGAATAAGTATCCCTGTGTCTTCAATGTTGTGCATCAATCGGTTAACCGCCGTGCCGAACATCATCATCTGCGAAGACGCCGAAATATATGCGGTTACATTCGGCGGAACGTTCACCCCGCGCATCCTGACAGCGGCTTTCAGCAATCTGAAGTCTTCCGCAAGGTCGTCTTTATTCACTATCAGGTTCATCAGGTCGGAATCGGAATCGGGCATTACCGATTGGTCGTCCCAAGGGCGGATAAGTTCTTCTTTATCACCAAAATGCTTCCAAAGGAAATGGTAAATCAAATCTCTTGAAATATGGTCGTATGACGGATAAATGGTAATCTTTCCGAAGAAATACAACAGTTTGGGATTCTTCATAATAATGGCCACAAGGCCGTCCCACAGGTTGTCGAAGGCGAAAATGGAATTTGCGCCGTTTCGGGAACTCTGATATTCGGGTGCGACAAAATTGCGCCCGAGTTCAATGGCGTATGGCAGATAGTCGTCGATAAACTTCTGCGAAAAGCGGAATTGGTGCGAACTTGCCAGAATCGGCTGACCGCTCTCGTCAAACGCGGCTTCCGAACCCAAAAGGAATCGGTAGCCACCGATAATCGCCTCGTTGTCAGGGTCCCAGACAATCAGTTGCTTGTAAGGCTTCTCCATCTTATCGTACTCATCAAGGTCAATGGCATTGCCTGTGGAACCGCCCGCCTGACGGAAAGCCACTTCGCGCAAGCGCCCGATTTCAGTAACAACATTCGGCGAATCGTGCCACGTGACAATGTAGAGTTCGTTGTGGCCCTTGTTGGTGTCTTGCAGTTTCTTCGATTGGGTGAGTTCCGCCTTAATCAGTTCAACTGGTACGGGTTCAATAATTGTGTCCATAATGAGAAAAATTCAATCTATGCCTGACGGCCAGGGATTTGAGACAATGCCCGCCATATCAAGCATCGCTTTGTGTGCAACATCACGCATCCGCGCGGGTTCTTCCTTCCGCGACGCTTTAACATCGGGGATAATCGGGTCGCCAACGCGAATGGTGAGCAGCGGCTCGTCTTTGCTGATAAACTTGCGCCAGCCTGTGCGTGGCCTGAACGAAATCATCAACGGCACTACAGGCAGCGAGTACCTGTAAGCCATATTGAATGTTCCTATTTTGAAAGGCCGAAGCGGCGCGTAGAATTTCCAACTGCAACTTTCGGGGAAAATGTGAATCCACTGCTTGGCTTTGTGCAAGTCGTCTAATGCTTGCGCAAATTTTGTAAGCCCGCCGTACTCATCGGGAATGGCTATGCCGCCAATGGCTTTCATTACGAATCCGTCTTTGCCGTTGAATGGCTGCGAGTACATTGGAATCCACGCCTTGCGGAAACGCATTGCCTGCATAACGCATATCATATCCCAACGGTGAACGTGGTTGCAGACGGTCATCACGCCATTGGCGAAGAGTTTGCGGTTGCGACGGATTTTCTCGCGGCCCTCAATCTTCAATCCATATCTGATTCTGTTTACAGGAAAAGCCACTGCCCAGGTAATCAGATAAACAACAAAATGTAATATTTTGAATTTCAGCGATTTGTCGAGATATGTGTAAGTCTCGTCGAATTTGATATCCTTGTTTTTCCCGCGTATGGGCGCCATTCTTGTGAATGGATTTTCGCCAGAAAATTCCACGTCAGGTTTTGGAACATACACACCTTCCCTAACCTCGAAATTCTTATACGCAGGGCCAAATGCCGAATAGTCCTTTAACATTCTCCTGAACCTTATAACTTATTAAGTTACAACAAGTGACTTTTACTCTGCAACCTTACATCCTTACTTCGTCGTTCCCACAATCTTCCGCAGCGCAATCACCAGACGGTCAACCTCTTCGCGGGTGTTGTAAACGGCGAACGTGGGGCGAACCGACATCTCGTAGCCCAAAGCCCGCAACGCAGGTTGGGCGCAATGGTGGCCAGCGCGCACGGCAATACCTTCTTTGTCAAGCATTTGACCGACTTGCGGCGCAGGAATGCCAGGAATGTCGAACGACACAACGCTGACGCGGTTTTTGGGGTTGCCAATGAGCGTTACGCCAGGAACGAGCGCAATCTGCTGCCGCGCGTACTCCGTCAGGTCGTGCTCGTGGCGCTCAATGTTGTGAATGCCCACGCTGTTGACAAAATCGAGCGCATAACCCAGCCCAATGGCATCGGCAATGTTGGGCGTGCCAGCCTCGAAGCGTGCGGGCGGTTCGTTGAACTCGGTACGCTCAATGGTCACGTCCTTAATCATATTGCCGCCACCCTGCCACGGCGGAAGCATTGCCAGCGCCTCTTTTTTGCCGTAAACCACGCCAATGCCCGACGGGCCGTAAATCTTGTGGCCCGAAAAGACAAAGAAATCGCAGTCCATATCCTGAACGTCGATTTTGGTGTGAGCCACCGACTGCGCGCCGTCAATCAGCACGGGAATGTTGTGAGAATGAGCGATTTTAATGATTGCCGCCACATCGTTGATTGTTCCGTAGGTGTTGTTGACGTGCCCGACGGAAACAAATTTAGTCCGCGGTGTTATAAGTCGTTCAAACTCAGTCAGAATCAAGTCGCCATTGCGGTCGGTGGGAATGGCGCGAAGTTCGGCCTTGCGCTCCTTGCACACCTGCTGCCACGGCACAATGTTGGCGTGGTGGTCGAGTGTCGATACAATCACATTGTCGCCCTCGAGCAAATACTTGCGCCCGAAAGTCTGCGCCACAAGATTGATACCCTCGGTTGTTCCGCGCACGAAAACAATGTTATCGACCGACGGTGCGTTTATGAACCTCGCAACCTTCTCACGCGCGCCCTCATACTGGTCGGTTGAACGGGCGGCAAGAGTGTGTGCGCCACGGTGAATGTTCGAGTAGTCGGTCTTGTAGAAGTGGCTCAGGCCGTCAATCACGCGCAAGGGTTTCTGTGTTGAAGCGCCGTTGTCGAACCACACCAAATCCTTGCCGTTCACCTTCTGGTCGAGAATGGGGAACTGCTTGCGAATCTCAGTCTGGTCAATGGTGTCGGCCTCCTCATAGTGCAGGTTGCGCACCAGTTCAGTTTCGGGAATGCCGATTCCGAACCCGTTGTCCTTCAGCATACATTTCCGATGGTCGGGCTGCACATCGTCTTGTTTGTCAGACGGTTGCAAGTCAGGTTCGGCCTTGGGCGCGTCTTCGGAAAAATATTTTTCGACCACGCTCTTGAACAGCGTCGCATCGGCATCCGAAAGTTCGCCTGTGAGCGGAACCTGCGGCATTGCGGAAGCGCTGAAATCGGCCTCTGGCGCTGGCTGCGCCAATGTCGGACTTGCGTCGGGCACGGGTGCGTCAGCGTCGAACCTGAACTGCGGAATCTGCCCCAGTTCGGGAATGTCGGGCCTGAAGTTATCTAATTCATTGGCATACATTATTTTTCGATTTGGTTACGGTGTTGGTAATCGTGATAGTAGCCCACCTCAACGTTCTCGAGCACAGCAATGGCATCGTCGGTCAGGCTGGCGAGCGAGAAGTATTTTGTGAGCAGGTAACTTGCCACGCCGTATTGGTCGAGTCCCATCAGTCGAGCCGAAAGTGACGGCGCAATCTCGCCTGGAATGCCAGCCTGGTGCAGGCCCACAACGCCTTGCTCCTTCTCACCTGTGCGCACTAGAATAATGTCGGTGGTGCCGACGCCGCGGCTGGTCAGGTACTGGCCTTTGATTTCGACCTTGTCCGACGGAACAATGGGCACGCCGCGCCACGTAATCACCTTTGTACCAAACAAATCGATAGAAACAGGCGGCACTCCGCGCCAAGTGCATTCACGCTCGAAGGCGGCAATGGCGCGCGGGTGGGCAATGAAGAATGCGGGCTCTTTCCAAACAAGCGACAGAAGTTCGTCAAGGTCGTCGGGGGTTGGGGCGCCGTAGCGTGTACTGATTTTGTAGCCAGGCGCAGCCTGTGCCAGCAAACCAAACGTTTTGTTGTTGATAAGTTCCCACTCCTGACGTTCCTTAATGCTCTCGATTGACAGACGAAGTTGTTGCTCCAACTGATTGTAAGGCGCATTGTATAAGTCACTTACGCGAGTGTGGACGCGCACAACCGTCTGCAGTGTGTTGAGCGAGTATTCGGTCGGTGTCTCGTCGTAGTCAATGTATGTTTCGGGGATAATGTTGTCCTCCTCGTGGCCGCTGACAAGGTCGATATGCTTCTCACCGTGGTCGTTGACTGTGGCCTTCAGGCGCAGGTGGTCATCGACAGCGTTGTTGAACTGCTCGCGGAAATTCGGTTTTTCTTTGATAAGTTTCTCAAGCACAGGCGTTTCCAACTGAAGGAAAGTTGAGTTTGTGAGTGAGCGTACCGAGACGGTTGAACTAGCGGCGCTCAAAAGGTCGGTCTCGCCAAAATACTCGCCAGTGCCAAGCAGGGCAATGCGCAGTTCCTCGCCGTGCAGGCCAGTGCTGATAACCTCAGCCTGACCGCTTGCCACAATGAAGAATTTCTGCTTGTCTTTGCCTTGAGTGATAAGGTTTTTACCGCGTTTCACCTCAACAGGCACAAAGTTCCGCGCCAAATCCGAAACAATCTCCTCGTCGATGCTGGCGAAAAGCGGAATCTGACGCAAATCCTTCGCGGTGAAACTTGCCACGCCGTCGAAATACTGAATTGCAATGCGGTCGGCCTTTTTCAATTCAACTTTGGTGCGGTTGACGCGGTAGGTGCCACTCTCAACCTGTGTCCACGGCAGCAGTTTCAAAAGAAGCCGCGGTGTGATTGACCCCATTTGCGGTGGGGTTTTGGTAGTATTCGCAAGTTTGCGAGCCGTTGCAGTCGTTATGCTGCGTTGAATGTTACTGTCTGCCATAGTTTTAATGCTTTTAAAAAGTTAATTTTAAATTATTTAGATAATTATCAATCTCGTTTTTCTTCTCAATTTTCTGATTCGGAAACACACTTTATTTGCCATTACAATTCTTATCAACCTATCGTTTTAATAGGTTTATTCTAGATAAAAAATGCTATCTACAACACATTAATTCTGATGCAGATAGCACAGATTTCTGATTCGCTCTATCTCAAATTCACCTTTTCCTTCACTTCGCCGTCGGCTATCGCGAAAGCGTTGAAAACAGGCTGCGGGCCAGCGAGCGAGAGAATGAAATACAATATGTTAGGGTCGAAGGCCAGCCGAATGTCCTCTGCCGACGGCCGCGACGGCGACGCAGGGTGGCTGTGCCAGTTGCCGACAATCACAAGTCCGTTCTGCCGCGCGTATTTGACGGCAGCAAACTGCTCGCGCGGGTCGAAACTGAAATGCTCCTCCGAATGGTCGATATTGCGCATCGGGTAATTCACCGTAACCGTTTGACGGTCAGGACCAAGCAGGTAGCCGCACGACTCCACGGGCGCATCGTTTTGCGCCTGTGCCAGAACACTCTGATAAGCCTCGTCGGTAATTGTCAGTTCCATCTATTTCTGAATGGTTACTTTGTGAATATTTCCTTCGACGTGCGTGATACTCAGCACGTTATAGCCTTGTTCAACAGCCGTGCGCGGCACGTTGGTGAGCGGTTCGCCTTCGGTAAGCAGCACCTCTAGAATGTCGCCCTCGGCAATCTGCGACAGTTTGAGTTTCGTCCTGACAAATGTCATCGGGCAATGCTCGTTGGTAATGTCTAATGTGTGTGTTGCCATAGTTATTTAGGATTTAGAATTTTGAATGAACGCAGATAACACAGATTTAACAGATTAACGCAGATTTTTTCTACAAAGCGGTGTCGCTTCGCGAGAAATTCTGACAAAATTTTGTTTTAAAATTTTATAAAAATTTCCGCCCGTCAGGGCGCACCCCGAATCATATCCCTCTACCTTCATTGCTCATTTTTAATTTTCAATTTTCCACTTTCAATTTTCAATTGTCAAATAAACATTGTCCGTCCGCCTTCGGATATTTCAAGGAACGACGCCACGCCGAGTGTGTCCTTCACCTCGTGAATGAAATCGGACTGCTTGAGCCCCAGAACGTGCATCGCCATCTCGCAGGCGTACAGGTTGACGCCGAGCGCCGTGGCCGCCTCAACAAGTTCCTCAAGTGTGGCCACGTTGTTTTTGCGCATCAGTTTGCGGAAAATGCGCGGACCAGCGCCGCAGAAGTTGAATCGGCTTGTGGGTGTTGCGTGCAGGCCGCCCATCATAAAGCCGAATATTTTTGTGAGCCAGTTGCCGCCCACAAAGGCGCGGCCGCGTTTCTGCTTGATTGCGTCGAGCCCCCAGAAGGTGAAGAAAATGTTCACCTCGTAGCCCACAGCCGCAGCGCCTGTTGCCAGCGTGAACACGGCCGTCAGTTTGTCGAATTCGCCCGAAAAGGCTATCAATGAAAGTTTCTTTTTGTCTGCCATAATCGTTTTTTTTAAAGTTTAGTCGCTTCGCTGTTGAGAAGTTTAGCGCTTCGCTGTTTAGACTCTAAACTTTCTCAACTTCCTCAACCTTCTCAACCCTTTTTATGTGCTGCCAAGTCGCAAACACCTTGTTCATAATCAATCAGTTCGGTCACTGTCGGATTGGTGCCGCAGAGCGGACAACTCTCGCGCCGTTTGACGTTTATCTTTCTGAAATCCATTGTTTTTGCGTTGAATGTCAGCAGTTTGTCGGTCAGTAGTTCGCCCACGCCGATAAAATATTTGAGTGTTTCGGCAGCCTGAATTGTGCCCAACATTCCCGCAATGGCGCCCAGCACGCCAGCCTGCGAGCAGGTGGGGACGGCGTTCGGCGGTGGCGGTGTCTTGAACATACAACGGTAGCAGGCGTGGCCAGGAACGTAGGTAAACGTCTGTCCCTCAAAGCGTAAGATTCCGCCGTGGCTGAACGGTTTGCCAGCCATCACGCAAGCGTCGTTGATTAGGAATTTGACGGGGAAATTGTCGGTTCCGTCAACCACAAAATCGTAGTCGCGAATAATGTCGAGCGCATTGTCGGCACGCAGAAAATCCTGATATGTAACCACTTTCACACTCGGGTTAATTGCCTGCATCGTCTCTTTGGCCGACTGAACCTTTGGCCGACCAACATCGGGCGTGGTGTGGATAATCTGCCGCTGAAGGTTGCTCAGGTCAACCACATCGCCATCGACAATGCCAATGGTGCCAATGCCAGCGGCCGCCAGATACATCGCCACAGGCGCGCCCAGGCCGCCAGCACCAATAACCAGCACCTTCGCCTCGCGTATCTTTTCCTGCCCCTCAACACCCACGTCCTTCAGCAGAATGTGGCGCGAGTAGCGGGTTAGTTCTTCTTCTGTATAATCGAACATAGCAATTAATGAATTACGATTTTTGGTTTTTGATTTTTGAATTACGAATTACGAATTCTCAATTTTCAATTCTCAATTATATCGCGCCGCCGCCCATAAAGTACAGAAAATCAACTGCATCGCCATCGTTCAGAGTTGTTGTGTCGTAATCTTCTCTTTCAACAAACTCTTCGTTTATCTGCACGCTGACCATATCAGGCTGAGCCACATTGTTTTGCTTTATCAATTCCGATACTGTTATCGGCAATGCGACTTCCTGCTTGTCGCCGTTTACTGTAATTGTTGCCATAATATTCTGATTTTTAATATGTTAATCTTTAAATAACGTTGTTGACAGATAGCGTTCGCCAGAGTCGGGCAGCAGAACGACAATGCGCTTGCCCTTGTTCTCGGGACGCCGCGCAATCTCAATGGCCGCGTGCAGCGCCGCCCCCGACGAAATGCCCACCAGCACGCCCTCGCACCGCGCAATGTAGCGGGCGGCCTCGAAAGCGGCGTCATCGGTGACGCGGAAAATCTCGTCATAGACGCGCGTGTTGAGAATCTTTGGTATGAAGCCCGCGCCAATGCCTTGCAACTTGTGCGGTCCAGGCTTGCAACCTGACAGCACCGCGCTGCCCAGCGGCTCGACGGCCACCACCTTGATTTCGGGATTGAAGGCCTTCAGTGTCTCGCCAACGCCAGTAATGGTGCCGCCCGTGCCCACACCCGCCACAAAAATGTCAATCTGCCCGTCGGTGTCGGCAATGATTTCCTGCGCCGTTGTCTCAACGTGTGCTTTCGGGTTGGCCTGATTCTCAAATTGTTGCGGAATGAACGCATCGCCAATCTGCGCCGCCAGTTCTTTTGCCTTGCGGATTGAGCCAGGCATACCCTCATAGGCGGGCGTCAGCACCAGTTCGGCACCCAGAGCCTTGAGCAGGGCTCGGCGTTCGAGACTCATTGAGTCGGGCATTGTGAGAATGAGCCGATAGCCGCGCGTGGCAGCCACCACGGCCAGACCAATGCCTGTGTTGCCGCTTGTGGGTTCAATAATCACCGTGTGCTTGCCAATAAGCCCTTTGCGCTCGGCCTCGTCGATTAGTTTCAGCCCCACGCGGTCCTTCACGCTGCGTCCAGGATTCAGAAACTCGAGTTTGGCCACAATCTGCGCCTTCGTCCTCTGCTCTTTCTCGATTTTGGTGAGTTCCAGAAGCGGCGTGCGGCCAATCAGTTCCGTTATGTTGTTAGCAACTTTTGCCATTTTTTACATCTATTTTTTATGACTTTGCAAATGTAAAAATAATTTTCTATTACCCACTATGTTGGTAGGTTATTTTTTTTCTAAAATGTTCTGTTTAGAAAGATTTTTAGTTCAAAGCCATCTTCTCTTTCTTATTGATTTTGCGATAGAAACGAATGGCGTTGGGGTTGTTTCGCGACGCACGGTTGACGGCTCGCACGCGGGCGGCGAGTTTGCGGAACCAGTTTTTCGGAATCAAATCGGTTTGGCCA
>JAEEGK010008265.1_pt1 | contig 24601 bp, 18 predicted proteins | sample 8958771 | NCBI WGS metagenome assembly JAEEGK01 (sample SAMN16246547, study PRJNA631951) | gut metagenome | biome: gut microbiome; feature: rumen; material: SC-attached | host: Bos | place: Iran: Karaj | collected 2018-10
TTTTAATATTTCTTTTACTTTTATTTTTAATTCTAATCCTGGACTTTTTATATCATTCTATTTTTGCATATATACTTCTTTTTATTGTGTCCCCTGCATAATAAAATTTGTTTTCTAGTTTTATTATGATATTATTATTCATTTCTTCCATATATTTATTTATTCATTTAAATTGTCATAATAATCATTAAATTTAATAAATATAATTTATTTAAAAAATAAAATCAAAATATTAATTTATTGAATTTATTATTATTAGAAAAAAAAAATATTATTTGTAAAATTATAGAATAATTAGTAAAAATTATAAAATTCATTTTTCTCATATTTTTTTCTCAAAAAAATTACCTTAGGTTATTTGACTTTGATGATTAGATATTAATGATTATATTAAAAATAACTCACTTTAGAATATTATTGTTTTAAAAAACAAGTATTTGTATAATTTTTCTGCATTCTTCATTTATATATTTTATTTTTAAAGATTAATGATTAAATATTGAAAATTTCAAGAACACATATAATAATGTTTAATTTATATATTTCTTATTTAATAATTATTATAACAATTAATTAATTGAAATGGAATAAACTTTTTTTTCATTATTATTTTATTAATTATTTATTTTAAATTATTTTACATTTATTTTATTTCATTTACTAAAATAATAATTATATGAATGGAAATTCTAGTAGAAACATTAAAAAGATGCTTAAAGATATGATGGATGAATGTAAAATAGAAAAAATTAAAATTTTTAGTTAAAATAAATCCATATAAAAAAAAAGAGTCTTCAAATCAAGGATTAGTTTCAATGAATTTAAACAAAATAAAAAAAAATATAATGTTTAACCAAACAGAAAAAATAAATTTAAAATTAGGATTATTTGATACAATAAAAAGAAAATCAAATGAAAATCCTCTTTCATTAATTGAAAATTATCAAAGAAAAAAGGAATTATCAATAACAAAAAGTGGAAAAACATCAAATTTAAATGAAAAAAAGAATATAAAAAATCCTTTAAAAAGTAAAAATGAATCAATAGTTTCAAAAAGAAAAGAAATTGATGATTTTTTAAAAACTTCAAGAAGAAATGAAAGAAATGAAAGAAATAAAAGTAAAAGTATATATGAAGGTTCTTCTTTCTTAAATTCAAATAATAATAGAATTGTAGGAGAATTAGATATAATAAGATGGAGACATAAATTAAATAAATCCTAATAATTTTTTAATTTAAATCCATATTATTTTTATTGTTTCTGTAAATATAAACTCACTTTTTATTTTATTTAATTAAAATTTCATTTGAAATAAATATTATTAATTTGATATCGCACTATTTTGAAACTTTTCTGAATTTAATTTTTAAATTACTAAAAGAGAATATTTAAAATAATGTATAAGTAAAAAAAGATTTTAAAAAAGTTTTCTAAACATTATTATTTTAAATTTTTATTCTTCAAAAAAATTCAAATTCAATAAAGGAAGAAGATTTTAAAATAGAAGTAACAATCTTAATATTAACTATCAAGAAATCAATTAAAGAAATTCATCAACATAAAAATGATTCTTCTAATAATGAAACAGTTTCAAAAGGAATAAGAATTTTTAATAGTTCATAATTCTTTTTTTTTTGGTTATTGATATATATAAATTAAATATCTTTTTTTTTATTTTTTATATTAAAATAATATCCATAAATATTACTTTCATATTTACATTATTATTATGTTTTATAATTTCTTATTTATTTTATACTTTGGAAAATTATAGAAAACAAAATTGAAATATTTAAAAAAAATATTTAAGATATTAAAAAATTAAAAATATATTCTAATTTTGAAATTGTTTTTTTGTTGTGATATTTAATTGAGGTCCTTTTTCTTTAATAAACATTAATTCTTTCAAGTTTAATCTTATAATTCTTTCTAAATCTTTAATCTTTTCATCAAGCTTTTTATTTTTGATTTTATAATCTTCAATTAATTGTTTTTTTGAATTATATTCATCATTTAATTTTTTTAAATCAGAAGATATATTCTTATTATCAATAACTTCATTGTATGTATATTCTCCATAATACTTATCTCTGTGAAAATGAAATTTATTGTCATCTAAGTTTAAAGTTACTCTTACATAAGAAGCTTTTGATAATTTGTCTTCTAAATTCTTATCATTACAACATCCCCCATATATATTCATTTTTATTTATATTTAATTTATCAAATTTTTATTATATATTTTATTCTTTTTATTTAGATTACGAGATTAAGATTAATTAACTATTATTATAATTAAATTATAATTTAACCTTTGTAATAAATATTTATCTTTCTTTAAAAGATCAATAAATAATAAATAAGAAAACATAGAAATTTTATCTCTTAAAATTTTTTTTACTTAATAATGAAAAATATTATCAAAGAAAAGTAAAAAAAAAAATAAATAAAATATCTAATAATTTTATTCTTAGTAGATTTTACATATAAAAAAGATTCTTATAATTAATTTTTAAGTTATTCAAATTTCTTCTTTCACAATTTTCAAAATAAATGTTTATTTTTAATTATTAAATATTAAATAAATGGATTATTCATTATTATCAAATTATTGTTGGTTACTTAATTTTGGAATAATCCAATATAATGCAAAAAATGGTAGTTTTAAAAATGAATTTTGGTTTCCTAATGATAAAGGAGAAAGTTGTTGGTCATGTAATAAAACATTTTCTTTATTTTCAAGAAGACATCATTGTAAAATATGTGGAATTATTTTTTGTGATGCATGCTTAAATAAAACTATTGTAGAAAAACTATTAGAAGAAACATATTATATTAAAGTATGTGAAAAATGTTTTCAAAATTATGAAATATTTAATAAAACAATAACAAATAATTTAATTGTTGATCGTGATAATATTTACATTAAAACTGCTTATTATTGTGATAATATATTAGTTAAAGAATATAAGAATTATGAATTTTCTGGATTTAAAGATTTAAAATTAGAAAAAGATATTATTTTTAATTTAAATAATAAATACTATGAAATGGTAAAAATTATGATTTTTAATGTTCTATATAGAAATTTAGGAGAAAATTTAACTATTAAATGGAATATAATTATTGAAAATTTAGTTTTAAAAGTAATTGAATTTATTAAACCTTCTTCTAAATATTTAAATGATACTTTAAATATTATGGATTATATAAAAATAAAAACAATTGAAGCAGAATATGAAAGTAAGATTATAAAAGGATTTATAATGAAAAAAAGAGATGAAAATTGTAAAATTATAAATAAAATAAAAAAACCTAAAATTTTAATTATAGAAACAGAAAATGATTTTATTGAATATAATAAGGATAATATTGAAAAAATAAATTTACAAAAGGAAATATTTGAAATTTTTCAAAATAAAATTATAAAAAGTAAATGTAATTTAATTTTATATAATAAAAAATTTCCAAATTATCTTAATTTTTCTAAAAATATTAATTTTGTTTATGGAATTAACCCTAAAAATTTAAAAAAAATTGCAAGAAGTACTAATACTTTTATTATTCCTTCTTTTTATTTTTTTGGCCCTCATTTTTTTTATGGAAAATGTAAAGACATTTATGTTGAAACAATTAAAGATAAAAATAATAATATAATAAAAGAAATATTGGTTTTTGAAAATTCTGAAAAATTATTTTGTTCTATTATTTTATCAAATGGAGAGAAAAAAGAATTAAAATTATTAAAAAAATTATTGACAGAAATAATTATTCCCACTGCGTGGGATTTATATTTACAAAAATGTTTTATATATGATTTAAACCTAAATTTTAATTTAGATAATATTTCAAAATTTTCAAATAATATAAAAGAGAATATTTCTAATTTTTCTAATTTATTTATTCAACCTTCAATATTAGAAAAATATAAAACTATAGAAAATAATATGGGTAAAGTTATTAATCCTTATATTAATGGATTTGATACATCAGTTATTGAAATAACAAAAAATGATGATTATAATAAGTCTATTTTTTTAAAAATGAAAATGTATTTAGAAAATAAAAAGAATGATTCAAATTTAAATTCTACATTTTATATTGAAAAATATATTCAAAAATATTATCCTAAAGTATGTAGTGATTTAAGTTATTTTTCTCGAATATATTATGATAGAAATCAAAATGATAAACCATTTGGAATGTTTCTTTATAAATTAATGAAATATTCTAATTTAATTTGTCAGAAATGTCAAAATAAAAATCAAAACCATTTTTATTATCTATTTAAAAAGAATATAAAATTAAAAATTTCTATACTTAATGATAATGATATAAAATTATATGAAAATATTATACATTTAATACCTTATCAAAGTATAAATGTTGATTTATCATTGTTAAATGAAAAAGATTATTATAATGTAATTTCTAAAACTGAAATATATATGTTTGGCTTTTGTAAAGAATGTAATACAATTGTTACTCCTATAATAAAATTATCAAATGATTTTTTTAATTATTCATTAACAAAAATTTTAGAAAGAATCATGTTAAATAATTGTTTAAATTTTAACCTAAGAAAAGAATTTAATTCCAAAAATATTGCAAATATTAATTGTAAACATAATAATAAAAATATTAAACGTTTATTTATAAATAATATTAATTGTTTTGAATTTGATTTAGATGATTTTGGTATTTATTCAATTATACCATTGAATTGTGATTTTAATAGTAATGATTTTTCAATTTATAAATGTTCTTTAGAATTATATAAAAAAGATTCTTATGAACTTTCTTCTTATATTTTAAATAAATTAAAAAATTGTTATGAAAAAGAAATTCAATATTATATGAAGATTCAAGATAATAAAAATGAAAATGTATTTATAAATGATATGATTAAAAATATAACAAAGTATTATTATTTATTTGATAAAATTAAATCAGATTTTATTGAAGAATATTTAAATAAATCAAATGAATCAATTAATACTTATATTAAACTAATTATTTATATTTATCAAATATACATTTTTTTAGGAAAAATGAAATTAATTATAAATAGAATTCATTCAATAATGTTAAAAATAAACTTATTAAATGAATTAGAAAATAATAATATTCCACAATCTGATAAATCATATTATTTCAAAATTGAAAATATAACAATTGATTTTGATAAAAATTATTCAAATTTACTAAATTTTATATCATATTTTGATGAATATCATAATAATTATTCATGTGAATTAATTGAAAATGATTTATCAAGTTATATTGCTTATTCACTAAGTTCTGATAAATATATTAATTTTATAAATAAAGGAGATTTGAAAATGACTTTAATATATTGTAATAGAAATAAAAAAGAAAATGAAAATGTTAATCATAATTTAAAAGAAAATGACAATGCTCATAAATTATTTGAAAAAAAATATATTTTTGATTTATCTAATCTTGAATTTTTTAATCCAAAAAATCCTGAAGAAAATAATTTAAAAATATTAGAAAAACTTAAAAAAGAATTAGTTTTAGACGCTCAAGAAAATTCACAATTTCAATATTCATTTAATTATAATTTAAAAAAATTACTATCATCTCCAAATCCTATAAAAAACAATGAAAAATTTAATGAATTCTCAGAAGAGATTGAAAGTTTAAATCAATTATTATATGAAAAAAGAGATAAATTTAAATCAATAAATGAAAATTTATTTAAATCATTAAAAGAAAAAAACATAAACTTTGACAATATTTATGAAAATGGAAAAAAACCATATTCAGAGCAAATATTATTTACTAAAAAATATCCTAAAGCAAATGTAATAATATATTTTCCAAAGCAATTTGAAGCTTTAAGAACAATATATTGTGAAACATATAATGAATTTATTTTATCAATTTCTAAAAGTAAAAATTGGATAGATGTATCAGGTGGGAAATCAAAAGCAAGTTTTTATAAATCTATAGATGATAAATATATTTTAAAATGTGTAAGTAAATTCGAATTTGATATGTTTATTCAAAGTGCTGATAAATATTTTTCTCATATGGAAAAATTTTTATTTCAAAAAACACCTTCTTTATTAGCTAAAATTTTAGGAATTTATGAAATTCATATAAATCAAAATGAATTAACTGAAGAAATTTATTACATTATTCTTATGGAAAATATACATTATCAATTGGATGAAAGTATTTTTGAAAAAAAAAAATTTAAAACTTATGATTTAAAAGGTTCTAAAATTAAAAGATATGTTAATAAAAGAAATAATGATAAAAATATAAGAAATCAAGTTTTATTAGATACAAATTTTATAGAAGATTTTTATTTTAATCCAATAATAATTAATAAAAATGATTTTGATTTATTTATAAAAGGATTAAATAGTGATACATTATTTTTATGTAATTTAAATGTTGTTGATTATTCATTATTACTTGTTGTAAATAAAGAAAGTACAGGTAAAAATAAAGTAATAAAATTTGGAATTATTGATTATATAAGAAAATATACATGGGATAAAAAAATAGAATATTATAGTAAAAAAGTTTTAAATGGAATTGATCCAACTATTACAGATCCAAAAGAATATAGAAAAAGATTTTTAGAGAATATGAATAGTTATTTTATAAGTATTTAAATTCTAAAATTAGTTAATTGTTAAATAGTAATTTAATGATAATATAAAATTTGTTTTTAAAATAAATAATATTTAAATGTTTTATTTAATGTAATCTTCAAACTTATTACTTTTTAAAATCTATTAATTTTAATAATAAATGTAATTGAAATATATTTTTAAGTTAATGTTTGTTTATTTAAATTAAAATTCATTTTTTTAGCAAATTCATTGTTTAATAAATTTATTATATCCCTAGATTGAGTTGAAAAATTATTTAATGCATTTCCTACACAATTTATAGATAAATAAATAATAGGATCTATAATTAATATATTTAATTCTTTTCTACTAATATTTTTATCTTTAATATATTTTTGTTTAACAAAAATTACCATTTTAGAAAGCATTTCTAAAAAAACATTTGTATCTTTTATCAAAAGAGAACAAAAAGTTTTAATTTGTTTTCTATTACAAGGAGTAATTTTATTAGTAATTTGTTCTCTCATTAGATTATTACTTTCAACTAGAAATAAAAAAAGTCTAAATAAATATAAAATTCTAATACAAATAATAGCAAAAGATAAATAATCTTGTTCAAAAGTATCTTTTATTTGTTCAAAATAATTTGTTAATAAATATTCAATTAAAATTATAGAATAAACTCCTGAACCTCTAAAATCCGTTATTGGATTTTCAATATTTTGAAATCCTAATGTTTTCCAAATATTATTATCAATTTTTAAATTATTTTCTTTAAAAATAGATTCTGAAGATATTCTAAGTCTTTCTAATAATTTATTATGAAGTTCATTTTTAACATCAAAAGGATTAGAAGTTATTTTTTTTAAATGTTCAAATGAATTATATTCTGAAACAGTAAGATCATTTTGGGTAAAACAACAACAACAAAATTTTTCACAACATGTTTTTTGAATTATTTGAACTTGTGATATTCTATTATCTTTTTCATTATAAGTAATTAAACTTTCTGAACTATTATTAGTGTCATACATTAAGATTTTTTATTTAAAAAATTAATTTTTGTAAATTTTATTTAATAATAAGTTAAGTATATTATTTTTAAATAGAATTGAATAATTTATTAATAATTAATAATCATCTTCATCAATAAAAGATTCATCTCCTGAATTATCTTCAATATCGAAATCAACATTCATCATATTTAAATAATATTCTATTGAATTTGGAATTAAATCTTCTTTAATATGATAACCAAGGTCATAAATTTGTGTTAATTCATCATCGCTTTTATAATTAATTCCTTTTTTCATATTTTTAAAAATTGAAAAAAATGATTGACAATTAGATTTTTCATCAACTAAAATAATTTCACCTGTTTTTACGTTTTTTATTTTTTTCTTATTTATAATTATTGTAGAATTTGAATTATCATTTGACCAATTTATTTCCGAACTTTTTATTTCTTTTATTGTTAATTTTTCATCTAAAATAAAATTTATAAACAATTCTGAATTAGAAAAATAAGGTATAATATCTTTTTCTTTAAATTGAAATATTATTTTAAAATTACCATTTGATTCTTCTTCACATAATATTGAAGATAAATTTTTTAAGATATTTTTATCTCTATCGTTTAAAAAATTTTTAAATTGAGATGAATTTTCTATACATTTATACCAAAAAAGAGGAATTCCTTTTTCTTCATTATTATAAATATTTATATTTCTATTTTTATATAAATCTTCATTTGGATTTAATTCGAGATTTCCTTTTATAATTTCATTTCTTTTAAAATAATTATCTTTAAATTGACTAAAATATTTATATTGTATTTCTTGATATTTATGTTTGTATTCATTTTCTAATTTTAATCTTTTAATTAATAATTGTTTAATTCCTAATATTTGATATTGTAAATCTATGTTTTGTTTTTTTATTATTTTTGAAAATTGTTTTTCATATTCATATGGATATGACAAGGTATTTGATTCCATTAAATTTAATTATTAAATTTAAATTAAAAAATATATTTTAGAAATGAAATATATTTTACTAAAAAATGAAAATAAAATTTAAATAAGGTGAAAAAGTCTGATATACTAAAACTTAATATTAAACACATAATATAAAACTTTATTTTATTTATAGATTAAAAAATAAAATAAAATAAAAAAATAAATAAATGTAAACTAATAACATTTATTGATTTAATTTTCAATAGATGGGTAATTTAAATATATGTCCTAAGGACTTTTTTCAAAGAAACGAAGAAGAAAAAACAAATCAAATAAATCCATTAACATTAAATATAGCTTCAATAAAAAAAGAAGAACAAGATAATAACTTATCAAATATAAATTTAGATCATGTATCTAACTTAAATAGTAATATAAATAATAACATAATTAACAATTCTTCAAATGAAATTTCTCAAATTAATTATTCAAATCAAGTAAAAAATTTACCATCTTCTTCTGTAAAAGAAGATTTCCTTCAAATTTTTCATTCTTCTGAAGATTCAAATATTAATGATTTTACTTTATCTTATGAAATAAATAAAGATAATAATAATCAAGAAATTTTATGTCCTAATTATTTTTCGCATTTTATTCCTTCATCTTCAAATGATTCTTCTGATACAATTACAAATGATAGAAAATTAAATGATAAAACAGACATTATAAGATATAATGATAAAAAATACAAAAATAAAAATGTAAATAATAAAATAAAAACTAATGTAAAACCAATAAATAATGAAAGAGACAGTATTGCTCTTCAAAATATTATTTTTATTCAATGTGCATTTAGGAATTATATAATAAAAAAAAAGGAAAAAATATATAATAATTTAAAAACAATAAACACAAGTTCAATGCATAAAGTAGATTTTAGAGTTCAAAATGTAATATCTTATTTAAGAAATGATTATAAAATTATATGTCCAAAAAAAATAAAAAAGCATTCTAAAGAAGGTTTATGTTATTTAAAATGGAAAGATAATTCAATTTTAAAAGGAATGTATCATAATAATAAATTAAATGGATTAGGAATTATTCGTTTATCAGATAAAACACAATACATAGGTTATTTTAAAAATAATAAATTTAATGATTTTGGTATATATTATAGTTCAGATCAAACTAAAATTAAAGGATTTTGGATAAATGGAAAAATTAATGGAATAGTTGAAGAAAAATTTAAAGATGGAACTTTATTTCAAGGTGAATATGTTAATGGATATAGAAATGGAATTGGAACTTACATTTATAATGATGGTTCAGTTTTTATAGGTGAATTTAAAAACCATAAAATTAATGGATTTGGTCAACTTAAATACTATGATTATAGAAAATATGAAGGACAATTTGAAAATAATTTATTTAATGGTTATGGAGAATTTACTTGGCAAAAAGGAGAAATGTATTATGGTTTTTGGAAAGATGGATATAAACATTTATTTGGTATTTATATTGATAAAAATAAAAAAATTTCTTATATAGGTTTTTGGGAAGATAATAAAGTTAATGGAATAGGTGCATTATATAATGATAATACTGTTAAATTTGGGAAATGGGATAATGGAAAGAAAATTAAAAATTATTCTTATGAACAAGCCATGAATGAAATACCTAAAGAATATATGGGATTTAAAGACTTTTTTTTTAAAACAAGAGAATCAGCTACTATATTATTTTATTGAAAACATTATCATTTTAAAGAAATAATATAATTAAAAAAGTATAAATAGAAATATATAATAATTAAAAAAAAATAAAAATTGTGAATAAAAAAAAAGAAAAAAAAGATAAAAAATAAAAAAGATTTAAAATAAGAAGAATGAATAATAGAAAAAAAAGAAAGAAATAAAAAAAAACAAAATATCACACTTCTAATAGCCTCAAATATCTCAATTTGATTATTATTTTCCTTATTTTTTTTCTTCCTTTTCTTTTCCTTCTCTATTTTTTCTTTCTTTCCCAATTTAGCATTATTTATCCGTTTTTTCTTTCTTCCTCATTTTATCTCCTTCCTTTTTTTTAACTTTGTTTATTTCTTACTTTCTTTTTTATTTGTAAATATTCTTTTATTTGTTAATTTTTTTTTTAATAATTTTTCCCTTCTATAATAATCAAATTATATTAAACTTTTTGAAAATAAATATAAATTATTAATTTATGGGTGTAGACTGTGTTATATGTAAAAACAATGGTGATGTTCCTGGTAGTGTTATAAACGTGAGTACTGATAATAATCAAAAATCATTATTAAATTTATCATCAATATCAAATACTCAAAGTAAACCCGATATATCATCTCCAAATAAAAAAAATAATAATAATAAAAAGCCATCTTTAAAATTTGATAAAAGTAATTTTATTAGAATGAAGACAAAAAGTTTATTTGATGAATATGAAATAAAAGAGAAATTAGGTGAAGGGGCATATGGAGCAGTATATAAAGTTCAACAAAGAACTACATTATTTTTAAGAGCAGTAAAAGCAATTAAAAGAAAACATGTTGATAGTACTTCTTTTTCTAATGAAATTGCAGTTTTAAGAACAGTTGATTATCCAAATATAATTAAATTATTTGATTGTTATTATGATAATAATTATTATTATATGGTTGAAGAATATTGTTCAGGAGGAGATTTATTTGATTATATTCAAGAACAAGTTTCTTTTTCTGAAAGAAAAGCTGCTATAATATTTAAACAATTAATTTCTGCTGTTAATCATTTACATAAGAAAAAAATTGTTCATAGAGATTTAAAACCAGAAAATATTGTTTTTATAAAAACAAAACAAAAAGATGATATTTTTATTAAAATTATTGATTTTGGAACTTCTGTTTCAATTAAAAATCAAAATAAATTAACTCAGGAATTAGGAACAATATATTATATTGCACCTGAAGTTTTCAAAAATAATTATAATGAAAAAGCTGATGTTTGGTCTTGTGGAATTATTTTATATACAATGTTATGTGGACATCCTCCTTTTATGGGAAATAATGAGGAAATTATTAAAAATAAAATTTTAAATTCAAAATTAGTTTTTCCAAAAAATGATTTTAAACATATATCACAAGAAGCAATTGAATATATTAAACAATTGTTGGAATATAATCCTTCTAAAAGATTAAGTGCAGAACAAGCTTTGGAAAATAGTTGGTTAAAATTAAATAGTGAAAAAACTCAAGATGAAATTAATTTAAATGATGATATCATTGGTAATTTAACTAAATTTAAATCCATTGTTACTTTACAAAAAGCCACTTTAGCTTTTTTAGCTAATCAAATTTCAATCAATCAAGAAATTAAAAAATTAAAAGATGAATTTGATAAAATTGATGAAAATAAAGATGGAGAAATTTCAAAAGAAGAACTAATTAAATGTTTAGAAACAATATATCCAAAAGCAGAAGCAATTAAAAGGACAAATGAAATTTTTGGTGAAATTGATTTTAATAATGATAATTCTATAAGTTTTTCTGAATTTTTAACAGTAAATATGAAAAAGGAAAAATTATTAAATGAAGATATGTTGACAAAAGCTTTTAAATTATTTGATATTGATGGGAATGGATATATAACAGTTACTGAATTAAAACAAACAATGCCTTTACAAATAACTAATAATCAACAATGGATTGATTTAGTTAAAGAAGTTGATCAAGACGGTGATTGTCAAATTTCTTTTGAAGAATTTAAAGAAATGATGGAAAAAATGGCAAATATCAATTAATTTTATTAATTTTGTATTAAACAATATAAATATATATTATATTCATTTTTAACTGAAAATGTTTTGATATGATGTAAAACTGTACGTTAAATTGTAAATAAAATTTAAAAAAATAAGATTTAAATGCTGTTTTTTTAATTAAAAACCCAATGTATGAAATAATAAAATATTAAAAAAATAAATAAATAAAAAATTAACTTAATGGAAACTCATCATGAATATATTTACCAAACATATGTTCCAAGAATACCATTATTTATGTCAGGTTACACAGGTCATATTCCAAGTACAGAAGAAGAAGAATATGTAAATAGAATAGTACGAACAAAAGAAATTCCAGGATATGCAGGATTCGTTCAATCAATATACGCAGAGAATAAATATGGAGAAAGTTACGGAAAAGAAACAGCAAAATCATTAGCACATACTATACCTCAAGGAGCTGATGTTCCTCCTCATGTTAGATATACTTCTACTCATATGGAAGATTATAAAGATCAAAGTAAAGTAAAAACTCAATCTACTGCTTCTCTTTTAGGTATTAGAGAACCTAATATTACTTATAAAAAACCTTTACCAGTTGATACTATTAATAAATTCTTTGGTGTTGAAAGTAAAGGATTAAATTCACATATTATTGAGAAGCAATCTTTTGAAAGAAATTATGAAAAATTTTGGGAATTTTTAGATTCTAATGAATTAGATTATAATCCTAGAAAAATTGAAGATTTTAATGAGTCAAATATGAAATATTGGGGGGTTCAACATTCTGTTCAAGAATTACATCCTGAATTAAAATTTGATCCAATTCCTGGTTATATGGGTGTCAATAGGTCTATTGTAAGTGAAAATATATTTGGAATGACTTATAAAAATTCTTTGAGAAAAGCCGATGAAGTCCAAGAAAAAATGAATTTAGACAGAGCAAGTCAATTATATAGGAGTGCTCATTCTTATTATAAAAATTACTAGAAAATTTAACATATTATTTAAATAAAAAAAAATAAAAAAATAGATATATACTATATCATAATATATTAACTATTTGTGAAATAAGTAAAAAAATATAAAATAATAAATTCTATAATATTTAAGGTTTTTTAAATAATAAAGAAAATCCTTTAATGTAGATTTTTATTTTTTTTATTTTTGGAATTTTTTTATTTTTTTCATTGTTTCACTTATTAATCCTAATTCATTTTTAATCATTTTTAAATATTGCCCATATTTTACAAAATTTGTTCTATATTGTTTTATTTGGTCTTTTGTTATTTGATTTGTGTCATGAAATTTTTCTTTTGCATTTGTTGTTATTTTTAAAATTTCTTCTTGAAATTGTAATATATTTTTTAAATCTGATTGAAATTTCAAAGATGTATTTTCAGAAGTATTATTACTTTCATTCTCTTTTTCAGATTCACTTTTATTTTCTTCTTTTTGTTCTTCTGATTTTTTTTCTTTTTCATCTTCTTTAATTTCAATTTCTTCTTTTTTTTCTTCTTCTTTGTTTTCTAATTCTTTACTTATTTCATCTGTATTTCCATCTTTTCTTTCTTCAAAATTCATTAATATTTATTTTTTATTTAAAAAAATAATATTTCTTTATTTTAAATAAATACACAAATCTTATTTTTTTAACAATAATTATAACATCAATAAGTATAAGAATAATGAATTAATATTTCCTCGATTTTAAAAAGTAGATTTTATATTTGATGAAAATTATAAAGGAAATTCAGAATCATATATATAAAAAAGTGACATTTTATCAATATTTTTTTCTTCTTATGAAATTGAATTACATTTATTAAATATCTCAAATGATATTTATATATCAAATAAAAAACAATTATTAACTCTTTAAGAAAAGAACAAGAAAATAAGACTTTAATATATAATTAATCTTTAGATAATGATATATTAATTCAACACCTACAGGAATTAATTCAATGTATGTTAAAATATTATGAAGATGAAAAAAATGTGTTAATATACATATTATGTACAATCTAAATATTTATATAATCGAAATACAATTATGAAAACAATTATAAAATCTATTGATAATCCTGTTAATTGTTTTCTTAAAAATGATGTATTAATAATCATAATTCTTATGTTATTTTTAAAAAATAAAAAAACTTTTATTTATTAAAGTAAAAAATGAATATTAGTTTTCTATAATTAATTTTCCAGTTCCTTCATATAAACTTTCTGAAAATTTTTCCAAAGAAAAATGAAATTGAATTGTTGGGAAATATTCTTTAACATGAGAATTATATAAAAATAAAATAGTAATATTACAATATTCTTTAGATTTAAGTGGATAACCATCATTAATTATCATATCATTAAAAAATATTATGCAATCATTATCTTTTTCACATTTTAGTTTTAATCCTCTAGGAAGTTCCAAATTACTTTCATTAATTATTTTTATTTCATAGCAAACTCTATTATTTAGTATATCATTAATATTACATCTAAAATCATTTGGTATTTTTATTATTATTGGATTTTTACCTTTTTCTTTTAAAGCTTTTATATTTCTAATTATTTCTTTTTCATTTATTCCATTAATTGAATTTCTGCAATTTAAAATTGATTCACTAATAATATTCATTTTATTTTCTATTTTTTCTAAAACTCTCAAATTATCATTTGGAATATTAATTTCTTCTTTTGGGTTTTTTAAATCTATAACATCCTTATTTATTGTTGAAATTTTATTATTTATGTTTTCAACATTTTGATTTAATTGATTTATTTTATTATCTATATTTTCTTTAATGTAATTTTGTAATTCGTTGAAAACATCAAATATAGAGTCATTATTTGTTTCTTTTCTTATTATACTATTATTTGGACTTATTATATCTTTTTCTTTTTTAACTATTTGTTCAGGTTCTTTTTTTGGTTTTATTGATAAAGTAACATAAGAATTTTCTGATACTAATCTTTTAAAATCATTTTCATTTTGAATTGGCTTTTTCTTTTCATCTTCAATTAAATAATTGGATGAATTAATTGAAAAAGTAGATTCAATTGTTCGATTTAAAACTTCCCAATCACAAATCCCAATTATTACATCATTATTGTAAAAGGATAATTTGATTTTTTTTTCCTTTTTTTTTATTAACAAATTTATCTCATTCTTTGAAAATTTTATTACATTTTCAAATTCTTCTTCATTGGATATTAATTTATTATTAGAATCATATATTTCAAATTCTTTCGTATTTAATTCTTTATAATCTTTTTTAATTTTATCTCTTAAAGAAATTAAATCGGATATCGGATATTCATTAAGTATTGAATTATAATTTATTTTAATTTTTTTTGTTTGAGAATTATTTTTTTTTTTTTCAACAATGAAAGTAAAAACATTTTTGTCAGCCTTTTTTTTTATTTCTTCTATTTGTTTTTGACTTATTAAAATTTTTTTTTTTTCTTCATATATTTTAAAATCTTTATCATTAAAATTAGGAATTTTTGTTTTAATGTCATTAATTAATTTAGAATAATTGTCTAATTTGAAAGTAAATGTATTGTTATTGTATTTTATATTCACATCATTTATTTTTTTAGAAGGTTGAATTATCTTCTTATTAGGAACATTTTTTTTTTTTTTCAATTACCAAAGAAATTATCTCTGATGTTTTAAATATTTTTTGAAACTCACTTCTATTTACCTCTTTAGAGTCATTTTTATTTATTAGTTGAAACTCTTCTTTTTTCAATTCTTGGAATTCATTTTTAATTGAATTAATTAATTCAGAATAATTTTTCACTGTATAATAAACAGTACTTGTGTTATAATTAATTTCAACCTCTTTTTCCCTTTTTTCCATTTTTTCCTGTTTTTAAAAAATTAAAAAATTATATTATTTTAATTAAAGCAATTATTTTATTTTTCTCTTTTTAAAACTATCATCTCCATTTATATCATCTTCATGAATACTTTTTTTCCCTAAAAGACTAATTCCATTCTCATTATCATCTTCTAAATTAATAATTTCTTCCTTTGAAATAACCTTTTCCAAAATAGGTCTAATTTTTTCTTTTTTAATAATAATATTTTGTCCATCTTGACTAACATTAACATTTTCATTAACCACAATTTCAACATTTCTATTTTCTTCATTATCTCCTTTAAACTCACTTAAATTATTAATATTATTTTTATCATCTCCATCTCTCCAATTTTTATCATCTAATTTTCGATTTTTATGTAAATAAATCCATAATTTTCTATGTAAATCATATTTAACACAAGGGTCTTTTTCATAATGTAATCTATCTAAAGCTCCACTGACAATACTATTAATTTGAGAATCAGTTAAATTTTCAGTAATATATTGTGAATCTTTTAATAATTCGCATATATCTGCTCTTGTACCAACTCCATCTTCTAATTTTGCAGCAGCATCTCTTACTAAAGATAATATTGTTATATATGATGGTCTATCTTGTTTTAATAATGCATGATCTCTTGCCTTTGAATTATTCGCTTTATTTTTCTTTATTAAAGGAGCTACTACTGCTTTCTTTCCATTTAATAATGTATATTCCCATGGTAAATTTGGATGTTTGTATCTTTCTAATTCTTGTTTTCTAAAAAATTGAATTTCTTCTTGTGTTCTTGGTTTTATTGTTATTTGAATTTTATTTTTTTTTAAATTTTTAAATCGATCACTTGTTAATACATTATCATTTATCATTGTATCATTATCTTCTGAGAAGTTATTCATTATTGAATCAGTAATTTTTGAATTTTTCTTTTTTTTATTTGTTATATTTATTGATGATGGAAAATCATTTGCATCAATATCTTTATTATGTGTTTCATCATTTAAAAAATTATCTGATGTTGTTAAATTATCTTTATTTGTGTCTATTGAAGCATAACCACTTGATGCATCATCTAAATGAAAATCAAATGTTATTAGATTATCTAAATTTGTACTTATTGTCGAATTATTTGTATTTGATGCTAATGATTTTAACTTTTGAAGAGTTAAAATATATTTATCTATATAATCATTTAAATTTTCTTGATTAAAATTTTTTATATTTTCTTGATATATTTGAGTAAAAAAATTATGAGAATACATCTTCAAAAAAATTTCTGAAGGAGTAAAAAATTTTGTTTTGGTATTTAATAAAAAATTACTTAATTCTTTTGGTGAATATAATAAACTTTTCATTGATTCAGGAACAAATTTTTGTAAATTAAAAACATTTTCATTAGTCAAAAATTTTTTTAAATTATCTTCAGATAACAAAGTTTTAATTATCTCTTGTGTAAAATGTATATTTGTTCTAAAACTTGAATTATTATAATATAAGCTTTCAATATTATTAAATTTCATTTAAAATAAAAACATTATAATCAATTAAAAAATAAAGTTATCCGAATATTATTTTTTTTTAAAAATAATCTAATTTTAATATATTATATTTGATTTTAATAATATTAAAAAAATAAAAAAAATAAACTAACTTTTATTCACCTAATCTTAATTTTTTGGGAGCTTTATTTTGATTTTTTTTATCTCCTTGATTAGCTTTAGTAATATTCTCCATTAATTCTTCAGCAACTTTTTCAGAATATTTTTTTAAATCTTCTAATCTAAAATCATCTTTATGTTCAGTTTTAATTTTTTCCATAGTTTTAATTTTTCCCATATCCATATTAGCAAAAGCCATTTTCATATTTTCATTAACTTGTTGTGGATTTGAAGTAGGTTTAGGTTCATTAAAATCTAAATTTTCATCTGCATTAAAATTATATTCATATTCTAAAACTTTTTGATTAAATTTTAATTTTTTTTCTATTAAAGCTAAAATTCTTAAAACATTATTTTCTTCTACTCCATCTTTAAAATCTAATTCTTCTTCTTCTGTTAATTTCTTATCACAATTTAAAGTTTTAAAAAGAGAAGAAATATTAGTTTTAATTTGTTTAAACTGTTCACAATGATATTTATATTCATTTTCATATTGTTCTTGCTTTTGAAGTAATTTCTGTGTTTTTGTTTTTAATTCACTAATTAATGTATATTTCTCAATTCCTTGTTGACTATTTTTATCTTTTTTAAATGAATTTATTTCTTGTTCAATATCTTTTATTTCAGCATCTAATTGTTTTGCTTCTGAACTTATTCTAGATATAGTTTGAAATAAATCATAATTTTTTTGTACATTCTTTTTAAATTGTTCACAGAATTGACCTACATCTTCTTGTTCTGTAAATTCTGCTAATTTCTCAAATTTATATTTTAAATTCTGATATCTATCATTTAAATTTTCTTGTTGTTGTTCATATTGTTCAGATTTTATTTTTTTTTGAAAATTTTTGGTAAGAATATTATTCTCTTCATTATCTTTACTATCTTTTTTCTCTTGAGTTTTTTTCCTTGAGTTTCTTATATTTAAATCATTTGCAATTCCACTTAAAATATTTGTATATTCAGTTTCTTTTTTTATCATTTGAGCTTTTAAATTTTCAAAAGTTTCTTGATTCATATCTCTTTGTTCATAATTATCATATGCATCTTCTAAATTCTTTGATATTTCCTTTCTTACTTTTTCTAATTCTTTCTCTAATTTTTTATATATATTTTCAAAGAAATATCTTTCTTTTCTTAATTTATCAATTTCAGCTCTTAATTTCTTATCATATTCAATTGAATCATTAAATTTTTGATTAGCTTTATCTAATCTATTTTCTAATATTCTAATGTGTTTCTGATATCTTTCTTGTAAAGCTTGTGTTGCATTCAATCCTCCCATTTCACTTTTAATTGTTAAAAAATCATTATGAATTTCAGCTATTTTATCATCATATGATTTTTTTTCTTCCACTTCTTGTAAAATCTTATTTTTTAATGTTTCTACTTTCGAATCTGATTGATTCACATGTGAACTTATTTGTTGTTTATCTTCTAATTTCTGCTTTTCTACCATTAATTTAGCTATTTTTTCCTGAAGCAAATCTATTGTTTTCTTTTCCTTTTTTATCTGAGAATGTAATTGTTTACTTATTTTTTTATGATGTTGCATATGATTTCTTATTAACATTTGAGTATCTTGAATTGTATTTTTTATATTTTCTTCATTTTCCATTTCTGTCATTTGATTATTATATAATTATTATAACTTATTTTAAATAAATAAATTCATATAAGAAATGTTGTTGACACATAATATATATAAAAATTTTCTTGATTCTCTTATTATTCCCCCTGAAAAAAGAAGTGAAGAAGATATTGAAAGAATGCTCCCTTATATTAATACTTTAACTTCTTTTATTAATAGTTTAAGACAAGCAAATTTAAAAAGTTATAATGATACTCTTAGGGAAATATGTCAAAATATGACATTATGTTCAATACCCAAAGATAGATTTGTTGTTAAATATGGAGAAAAAGGAAATGTATTTTATATAATTTTAAATGGTTCTATTTCAATTATTATTGTAAAAAATAAAAATGGTTATTTATCAGAAGAAGAATATATAGAACATTTACTTCAATTAAGGAAAAATAAAGAAACTGAATTATTAAAAATGACACTAGTATTAAATCATAATGTATATAAAATTGAAGGTAATTTTGATGAATGGTTAAAAAATCAAGTAACTAAAAAAGATATTTATTCAAAGGAATTAATTAATCAAATGAAAACTACATTAGAATATATGAAATATAACATTGATTGTTTTCAAGATGGAGTAACAAATGAAAAATATTTACAATTTATTAACCCTTCTGATTTATATGAAACAAGTCAAAAAAATAGGAAAGAGGTCATTATTCCATATTATGAATTAATAAATACATTTAATACTGGACAAACTTTTGGTTATTTTGCTCTTGAAAATGAAAATCATAAAAGAACTGCAACTTTAATAACTTTAGAAAATTGTGATTTTGGAGTAATATCGAAAGAAATTTATTTTAAATTATTAAAAAATGTTAATGATATAATCAGAAGAAAATTTTATTCAACTGTTTATTCAATTCCAATATTTCAAGGAGTTACAAGAGCAACTTTTGAAAATTACTATTATAATTTTTTTGAATATATTGTTATGGCAAAAGGAATTTATTTATTACAAGAAGAACATATTTCAAATTATATTTATATTGTAGCTTCAGGAGAATATGAAATATCAATGAAAGGAAATATTATAGATATAAATAATATTTTAATCTTTCTAAAAGATTTAGCTGGAATGAGAAATAAGAATAATAAATTTAAAGAAGAAATTGAAAATGAAGAATTAGATTTAGTTAAAAAATATAAAACTAAATCTTTCATTGATGCAGTTGAAAAAAAAAATGAAATAAAATTAGGAATTATTAAAAATAAAGATGTTATAGGATTAAATGATTTAGTTAATTTAAAAACTAAAATATCATATTTTACAATTAAAAGTCTTACTCATGATTGTGATGTTTATAAAATTGAGAGAAATTTATATAAGAGAATGTATTTAAATTATGAAGGAGAAGATTATGTTCAAACTAAATTACCTTTTTTAATAGATAGACTTGAAACTTTTAAAAAATCAATTTATGAAAAAATAAATATTAGAGATAAAGAATTAATAAAAGATAATATGCATTTATTTATTAAAGTGAAAAAACCTGATAATGATTTTAATTTTTTTAATATTTGTGGAAATAATGATAAATTATTAGAAATGATTAAAGGAAGTAAACAAAGAAGATTTTTGAGAGGAGAAACTCATAGAAGAATACCTTTAATAAATAAAAGTTCAATAAATTTAAAATCAAAAAGATATACTAGTGATAATAGAGAAATCTCAAAAACTGAAGGAAATATTATAGTAGAAAATGTAAAATTACCAATTATTGAAAATGGTGTTTTCCCAAAAACAAAAATGAGAGAAATATTAAATAAAGAATTATATAGTGGATTGTTCAGAAATTATATTAATTTAGAAAAACAAAGTGAAATACAAACTAATAAATTAATGAGTGCTAAAAGTAGAAATAATTCTTCAAAAAAATTAATTCATTCTATTAATTTTTCATCGCCAAAAGGTGATGTAGGTATATTTGACCCTTTAATATTAGATAGATTTGATTTTTGTTATAAAAAAGCAATAAAAAATTTAATAAAAGAAATTAAAAAATAATGTATATATAAACCATATATTTTATATAAAAAAATAATTGATTTCAAATAAAAAATTTGTTATTTTTAAACTTCATAAATCAAATATTTAGAAAGAATCAACATTCTTATATCAAAAATATAAAAACTAACAAAATGAATTTTAGGAAAATAAATTTAATTCTTTAATTTGATATTTTCATATTAAAAATTACAATAAAAATTCATATTAGAAATTAAATATTTTAAATATGAAACAAATAATAAAAAAATAAAAAATAAAAGATGAGTAAACCATTATCAAAGCAAATTAATAATGGATTTGAAAGAGCATATAATCCTCATTTAAAGAAACAATCACGTAAAGGTCAAGTATATGAAGAAGAAAAAACAGAAAAACAACAATTTGGAGAAGAACGTGAGAAAATATCATCAATATTAATATCAAAAGAATACTTTGCAAAAGAGTTAATTAAAAATGGTTATATAGATTCATATATAGATTTTTTTTATTTAGGTTGGGGAAAAACTCCAAATTTAAAAAAACAATATGCAAACAGAAATAAAGAAGAAAATATAGAAAATGAAGAAAAAGAAGAAGAAGAAGAAGAAATAGATGAATTAGAAATAGATCAAAATATTCCAAGACATGAATATAATATTCAAACTTTAAATGCATTTTATGAAAAATTAACAACAGCAGAAAATGCATTAAGAGATGCAGAAATGGAAAAAAATTATGAGAAAAATAAATTAGCAATTGAACAATATAATTCAATTAGAAATGATACAATTCATGATCAAGGAGAACCATTAGAAGCAATTTACTTTAATCAAAAATGTATTGATATAAGTAAAAAATATAATTTAATTGAAATGCATATTACATCTTTAATTATGATGGGTGGTTGTTTTGATAAAATGTCAAATCCAAATGATATGAATATTTCGAAAAGTTTAAAAGAAGAAGCAAGAGATATTTTCACTCAAAATTTATCTGGTCAAAATTATACTTTAGAAGCTTCTATTTATAAAGCTTTGATTGAATTATATAATGAAATTGCTAATCAACAAGAACAAATGAAAAATTATTCCAAAGCAATTGATTTATTATATAAATTATTAGAAATTTTAGACTGTTTAAATGGTATTTCTGGAAATTTAAAAGAAGGAGGAATGGGAGAAAAGGAGAATGAAGATAAAAAAACAGAAACATATTTAAAAATATCAAATTTATATTATAGAATAAATGATTATGAACATACATTAGAAACTTTATCAAAAATAGCAGATATAAAATCAGATAGTGGAGATTCAACCCTGACAGTAAAATATAAAATTATAATATTATTTTTAGCCTTATCAAATTCAAGGATTATATCGTTATGCTCAAACATATGAAATGCAAGGAAATAATGAAAATGCTATTGCATATTTAGAACATATTGATAAAGCTTCTAATACTCAAACTACTGATGATACTATTTTAGCTAAGTCACTTCTTCATTTAGGAAGATTATATTTTAAAGCAGGAACTTTTGAATTAAGCCATAAATTTTTAAATAAGTTTTATAGAAAATCTAAAACTATTGAAACTAAGGAATTAATGGATATTGCTAGAGTTAATTTAGGAATGATTGAAGGAACTCAAGGAATGGAAGATTATATTGATAAAATTAAAAATAATAATTATGGGGAATTTTTGAAATATAAACTTGAATATAATAATCAATCTTAAATAATATTTTTTTTCTAGGTTTTAAATAAAATTAATTAAGAAGAAAAAAATAAAAAATTTTTTTTTCTCCCTTTGATTTAATATTTATAAATAACACATAATTTAAAATAATAAATAATAAAATAATAAATTCTATCACTTTATTCAATAAAAAATTTTAATATCCAAAAAAAAAAAAAACAAATAAAAAAAACCTCAATATAAAATTAAATAGTTTCTTCATTTTTTTTTTCTGTATCATCATTTTGATTTTTATCATCATTTTCAACAGTTTTATTATTTTTTTCTTCTTCATTTTTCTGATTTTTTTTCAATCCATTTTTTTTATTTTTTCTATTTTTAGCAGTAATAGAACTTTTAGAGACCAAGATTCCAAATTCACTGAAAGGAAGATAAGAACCAGGACCAGGATAATTATCTTTAGATCCAGGATATTTAATTCTTCCAGATAAATAAGTATATCTATCATTAATATATCTACTATTATATTGTCTTCCCAAAGTACTAGGCATAGTATAACAAGGACCAGGAACTTTATTATCTCTAACTTTAAATCTATCATCATTTGGTGAACCAAAAGAAAAAACTCTCATATTTCTAATTTTACTCGAAGCATACTTACCTTCTTTATTAATATTAATGATTGGATTATATGTTCCAGGACCTGGCATTCCTTTCTGTCTTTTTACACTATAATCATAAGATAATTTCCCTTTAAGAGCAAATTGAGGTCCTCCATTTCCAAATGTATATCTAGGTGCTATTCCATAATTTCCAGGACCAGGGACTTTCTTACCATAAGCTTGACCATTTATTCTTACTTCATTTCTTCCTGGTCCAAATCGAAATGAATGTCCTCTCATATGTGTTGGATAATCATCATAATCTCTTAATATTGAATAAAATCCTGCTGTTATACCCTTCTGACCTGGTTTCTTTGTAAAGTCACTTTTTGTTCCGTATCCTATCCCTGCTGTTCTGTTCATCTTTGTAGAAGGAAGAGTATAAAATGAATCTGTATTTCTTTTCATTTTAGGAAAACGCTCTTCTTTCCCAAATGAATACATTTGCTTTGATTGAGAATTGTTTATTGTCCAATCGTGGATTTGTTGTGGAGTATATAATGGAACTGACATATTATTTTATAATTTTATGGATTATTTATTTATTATATATTTTTTTGTTTATTTTTATGATTTTTGTTTTATATTTTTTTTTGATTTTAAAAAATCGATATAAATGATAAATAAAAATAATAAATCACTTTTTAATTTTTTTTATCATTAAATATTATAATCATCATTTCTTAAAATTCTAGAATTTTCCAATATAAAATTTGTATAAAAATAAT
>JAEEGK010008266.1_pt1 | contig 24600 bp, 20 predicted proteins | sample 8958771 | NCBI WGS metagenome assembly JAEEGK01 (sample SAMN16246547, study PRJNA631951) | gut metagenome | biome: gut microbiome; feature: rumen; material: SC-attached | host: Bos | place: Iran: Karaj | collected 2018-10
GTCGAGCCAGTCGAAAAACTGCATACGGTCAACTTTCGCAGTGAACCGTTTGCCTTCGAAATTTTTGTTTTTCTGTGCGTTGCCAAAGTCATCAACCAGCACAATGTCATTAAAATTGTCGGCGTTGAGGCGGCTCACCACGCAACTGCCGATGAAGCCCGCGGCTCCCGTAACTACTATCATTTCTGCGTCGTTTTAGAATCGGACTGCAAGTTTACGAATTTTTTGGGGAAACAGTTAGCCGATTATCCTATTCGGCCATTCAGCCGTCAAATTCAGGCAAACATCGATAAACGATACGCTATCCGAAAAAAAAATCGTACCTTGGTGCAAAAATTTTTGAATATGAAAAAGTTAATTGTCGCATTAGCAATGTTGCCGCTTGCCGCGATGGCTCAAAGCAGCAAACAAGGTGTGCCGTTCAACGGTGTGATTGTAGATATAAATGGTGAGCCAGTCAAACGGGCGCGCATTTATGTTACCGACGCAAACCGTTTTGCACTTACTGACCGCAAAGGGCGCTTTGGCCTGACTGATATTAAGCCTACTGATACGCTGCACATCAAATGGAATGAAGTGCAGTATGACATTCCTGTTGACGACCGCAAGGGCATCCGTATCCGTCTGGCCCAGACACAGTATACTGCCGAAAACGATGATGAACTTGTAAGCATTGGGTTCGACTATGTGCGTACACGCGAACGCTACAATGCCGCCACAACTGTCATTTCAGGAGAAGATATCGTCCGCACCGGCCGTGACGATGTTCTTGAAGCATTAATGGGATTGGTTCCAGGTCTGAATGTCATGCGCGGCAATAATGGAGATGGGACAAAAGCTTACATTAGAGGCACGACATCAATCAACGGACCCACCGAAGCTCTGTATGTAATTGATGGTGTGATTGTTGAAACACTGTTAGGCATTGATGTCTACTCAATTGACCATGTTGAGATTCTGAAAGACGCCAATATATTCGGTGCCATGGGCGGCAATGGTGCCATTGTGATTTACACCAAACGGGGACAATAAACAATATTTGCTTTTATCACATAAACCCCAAATCCATCTTGGCTTCCTCGCTCATCATATCCTGGTTCCACTCGGGCTCGAACACAAGGTTTATGTTCACCTGATGAATGCCCGGAACCGACTCAAGTTTCATCCGCACCTCGTCCAGAATCTGGTCGGCAATGGGGCAGCCAGGAGCGGTCAGGGTCATTTCAACGTCGAGCACACCCTTGTCTTCCTTCAGGTTGTAGATAAGCCCCAAATCGTACACGTTGACGGGTATCTCGGGGTCGTAAACGGTTTTCAGCTCGTTGATTATTTTGGTTTCAAGCAGTTGGTCCATAAATATTTAGGAGTTAGGAGTTAGTAAGTTATAAGTTTTAGGAGTTATAAGATACAAGTTAGGTTTTTTGATTTACGAATAGTGCGCCTTACACATTACTCTTTACACTTAACACTTTACTCATTATTCCGAAGCAAACGCCAACGCGTACATCTTTATCTGCCGCACCATACTTGCAAGGCCGTTTGAGCGTGTGGGCGAAAGGTTTTCGCGCAAGCCGATTGCGTCGATAAAATGCAGGTCGGCTTCGGCAATCTCTTTCGGCGAAAGCCCCGACAACACTTTGATTAGCAGAGCAATAATACCTTTGGTGATTATAGCGTCGCTGTCGGCGCGGAAGGTGACAATGCCACCATTGCAACTTGCCGTAAGCCACACCTGACTCTGGCAGCCTTTGATAAGGTTCTGCTCGGTCTTCTCGCTGTCGGGCATCGGTTCAAGCTCCTTGCCCAGCTCAATCAGGTACTCGTACTTGTCCATCCAGTCGGTGAAAACGCCGAACTCGTCAATTATTTGTTGCTGGCGCGATTCTAATTCGTTCATTTCCAATTCAAAATATCTCGATACGGATTTCCCGTTTCTGGGTGCAAATATAGTTTTTCATTGACTTTGAACACAAACATTGCAGACTAAACATTTTTTTGTCAACAACCCAGCATCCATTAAATCACCAATAAGGGATGATAATTCACACAAAACTATTTTTCTATGATTAACGCGTTGAAAAGCAGATGTGCAAAATGAAACGAATTGGTTCAACTGAAATAATCCCGTCAGACATTGGGGATTTGTACTAAAAAAAGCATCCATCGAGCAATTCTTCAACACTATATTCACCTATAAAAGGTGGCTGCCGTTCGTCAATAAAACCGCGCAACGGCAACACTTGGCACGTTTTTTGCTTGTAAATCAACTCATTATTAGAAAAACGCAAAATTATGGTTGTACAAGGTAATTTGGTCAAGGCTTTCGAGTCGACCTTCAAGAAACACTGGGATTTGGCCGCCCTGTCAATTTACAAAGGCGAAACCCTTACCTACGGCGATATGGCCGTGCTGATTGAGAAAATCCACATTATGTTCGGGCAGTGCGGTGTGAAGCCTGGCGACAAAATTGCTCTTATCGGCAAGAGCCACCCACATTGGGCGGTATCGTACGTGGCAACCATAACTTACGGTTGCACAATCGTGCCTATTCTGGTCGATTTCCATCCGAACGACGTGCAAAACCTTATCACTCACTCTGATGCGGTGATGCTTTTCTGTGGTGATATGGTTCTGCCTTCGCTTTCAGCCGAAAAAATGCCGTTGCTGCGCGCCATCATCAATATGACCAACTTCACAGTGGCCTTTGAGCGCGACGAGTACAACGTGAAAGCCGTGATGGACAACATCGACGAACTTTTTGCAAAGAAATACCCCAACGGCTTCACCGCCAACGATGTGAACTATCCTGCTGTTGATGGCGAGGCACTGGCCGTAATCAGTTACACATCGGGCACAACGGGCTTCTCAAAGGGCGTTATGCTGCCGCACCGCAGCCTGATGGCCAACATTGAGTATGCCATCCGCAATATGCAACTCGACGCGGGCGACCGTATGCTGAGCATTCTGCCGCTGGCTCACGCCTACGGCTGCGCTTTCGAACTTTTGTGGCCGCTCTGCGTGGGCACCCACATCACCTTCCTGGGCCGCTCGGCTGGTCCGTCGGTGCTGCTCGAAGCATTCAAGGTTGTGAAACCGCACCTTCTGCTGCTGGTTCCGCTGCTCATCGAGAAGATTTACAAGAAACAAGTGCTGCCGAAAATCAGCACCACTGGTATGAAAATCGCCCTGCACACACCAATACTCAGCGGCATCATCTGCAAGAAGATACGCGAATCGCTGGCCGCATCGTTCGGCGACAGTTTCCGCGAGGTTGTGATTGGCGGCGCAGCCCTTAATCCTGAAGTTGAGGCGTTCCTGCACAAAATAAAATTCCACTATTCGGTTGGCTACGGAATGACCGAATGCGGCCCGCTTGTAAGTTACGCAGGCTGGCGCAGCGCCCGTATGGGCTCGTGCGGCAAACTGGTTGACGCTCTTGAGATGACCATCGATTCACCGGACCCGGAGAAACAGGCCGGCGAGATTATGGTTCGCGGCGAGGGCGCAATGCTCGGCTACTACAAGAATCCGGCAGCGACCGAAAAGACCATCGACAAAGATGGCTGGCTGCACACCGGCGACCTTGGCGTACTCGACAAAGACGGTTTCATCCACCTGAAAGGCCGCAGCAAGAGTATGATTCTTGGCCCGTCGGGCGAGAACATCTACCCCGAGGAGATTGAGGCCAAACTGAACGCTCTGCCTTACGTGCAGGAGCAGTTGGTGATTTCGGAACAGAACAAACTTGTGGCTTTGGTTTACCCCGATGTTGATTTGATGAAGAACAAAGGCCTTCAGATGGCTGACTTGGAGGAGATTATGGAGAACAACCGCCGCGAGTTGAACGACACTCTGCCGAAATTTATGCAGGTGTCGCGCATACAACTGCAGGAGAAAGAGTTTGAGAAAACGCCGAAGCAGAGCATCAAACGCTTCCTGTACGAGAATCAGAATTAATTTTTCATAGGTTAATAATTTGGTTGGGGTGCAGTCGGGTTTCCGGCTGCACTTTTTTTGTTTTGTATACGGTGCGCCTTGCGGCGGAAATTTTTAAAAAATTAAAAATAAAATTTCTCAAAATCAGTTAAATACAAATTTTGTTTAATTTTTAAAATCAAATTTTCTAATGATTTCTCGCAAAGCGACAGCCCCGATTCATATCATCCATTTCCTAACTGCTAAATCCTAAATAAATCATATCTTTGCACCCAAAATTTTACATAGCAAGAAAATGAGCAACATCGAACTTAGCGAGCAGGAACTGCAACGCCGTCAGAGCCTTGCAGAGCTTCGCAATTTGGGCATCGACCCCTATCCCGCAGCCGAATATGTGGTTTCGGCCTACTCAACCGACATTAAAAACGAATTCAGCGACGACGCACCGCAGCGCGATGTGACCATTGCCGGCCGCATTATGAGCCGCCGCATTATGGGCAAGGCGTCGTTCATCGAACTGCAGGACAGCAAGGGCCGCATTCAGGTTTACATTGCCCGCGACGGCATCTGCCCCGAGGACAACGCTGATATGTACAACGTGGTGTTCAAGAAACTGCTTGATATTGGCGACTTTATCGGCATAAAAGGATATGTTTTCCGCACGCAGATGGGCGAGATTTCGGTTCACGCAAGCGAACTGACTGTGCTGAGCAAGAGCCTGCGCCCGCTGCCAATCGTCAAATATAAAGACGGCGTGGCTTACGACGCCTTCGACGACCCCGAGTTGCGCTACCGCCAACGTTATGTTGATTTGGTTGTAAACGACGGCGTTAAGGATACTTTCCTGAAACGCGCCACAATCATCCGCACGCTGCGCTCGATACTCGACGAGGCCGGCTACACCGAGGTGGAAACGCCTACCCTTCAGGCAATTGCGGGCGGCGCATCGGCTCGACCGTTCATTACGCACTTCAATGCGCTCGACATTGATATGTATATGCGAATTGCCACCGAGCTCTACCTTAAGCGCTTGATTGTGGGCGGCTTTGAGGGTGTTTACGAGATTGGCAAAAACTTCCGCAACGAGGGTATGGACCGCAACCACAACCCCGAGTTTACCTGTATGGAACTTTACGTTCAATATAAAGACTACAATTGGATGATGAGTTTCACCGAGAAGATGCTCGAAAAAATCTGCATCGCGGTGAACGGTTGCACCGAGAGCAAAATCGGCGACAACATTGTGTCGTTCAAGGCCCCGTACCGCCGCCTGCCTATTTTGGACGCCATCAAAGAGAAGACCGGTTTCGACTGCAACGGCAAGAGCGAGGACGAAATCCGCCAGTTCTGCCTGTCGAAGGGAATGGAAGTTGACGAGACAATGGGCAAGGGCAAACTCATCGACGAGATTTTCGGCGAGTTCTGCGAGGGCACATTCATCCAGCCAACCTTTATCACCGACTATCCGGTTGAAATGTCGCCACTTACAAAGATGCACCGCTCGAAACCCGGACTCACCGAGCGCTTTGAGCTGATGGTGAACGGCAAGGAGCTGGCCAACGCATATTCAGAGTTGAACGACCCGATTGACCAATACAACCGCTTTGTCGACCAGATGAAGTTGGCCGACAAGGGCGACGACGAGGCAATGATTATCGACCACGATTTTATGCGCGCTCTTGAGTACGGAATGCCGCCAACTTCAGGCATCGGCATCGGCATCGACCGCTTGGCAATGTTTATGATTGGCCAACCGACAATTCAAGAGGTGCTGCTCTTCCCGCAGATGAAACCCGAGAAAAAGGCTCAGACCGTAACACCCGACGATTTTGTGGCCATTGGCGTCCCGGCTGAATGGGCCGAGGTGGTAATCAAAGCCGGATTCAACTCGGTTGAGAACCTGCGCAACTGCAAGCCAACACAGGTGCACCAGCAACTAAACGGCTACCGCAAAAAGAACAAACTCGAAATTCCGGCACTATCGCTCGACGATGTGCAGAAATGGTTTGAATAACAGCAAAACAGATTCAAAATGAAAGCATTAGCAACCATCGCAACAATTGCCGCATTAGCTTTTGCGCTTTCAGCATCGGCGCAGACCGACATTGCCGACTTCAACAGCATCAAGGTTTACGGAAAGATGGAAGTGAGCATCAAATTCGGCCAGGAAAAGAGCGTAACGGTGAAAACCGACGAGCAGTACAAAAAAGACATCAGCGTTGAAGTTGTCGATGGCCAGTTGCGTATTGGTGCGGGGTCGGTTATTCCGCGCCAAACCAATGTGGTGGTGGTTGTCGGCTGTCCGAAACTCGACGCCGTTGAGTTGGGCGGCGGTGCCAAATGCTTCAACAGCGGCGCCATCACCACGCCCGTGCTGAAACTCGAAGCCGGTGCCGGAACCGAGCTCGACCTTTTGGTTGAGTCGGACTCTGTGGATGTGATGGTGGCACGCGGCGGTTTTGCCCGGCTCAACGGAAAAGCGCGCGCCGTGAAGCTGAAAACTTCGTCGGGCGGCTCATACGCTGCCGATGAGATGGAAAACAGCGTTTTCTACGCCGAGATGGGTGGCGGCATTGCCCGCACCAAAACATCGGACAAAATTGTAGCCGACCTTGCCGCCAAAGCCAGCCTGTTCTACAACGGAACACCGAAAATTGAGACAAAGGAAGGCTCGAAAGGCGAGATTAAACCAGACGAAGAGTAAAAGTTTTAAGTTATAAGTTAATAAGTTATATGTAGGAACGTGGCGTGCCGCGTCCGACAAGAAACGAAGAATAGTTAGGATTTAAGATTTAGAATGTAGGGACGCACCGCGTGCGTCCGACAGCTATCGGGGCACCTGTTAAACAATTCACCAATTCACCAACAAAATGGAAATAAAATCAGCCGAATTTGTAATGAGCAACACCGATTTTCGGAAGTGCCCGCCGCCGACAATGCCCGAATACGCATTCATCGGCCGCTCGAACGTGGGCAAAAGTTCGCTCATCAATATGCTGACAAACAACCAGAAATTGGCCAAAGTGTCGAGCCAGCCGGGCAAGACGCAGACTATCAACCATTTCGTGATAAACAAGAATTGGTATTTGGTTGACCTTCCGGGATACGGCTACGCCAAATCGGCCAAAACCGAGCGCCGCACGTGGCAGTCGTTCATTGGCGACTACATCCGCAACCGCGAGAATCTCTACTGCCTGTTCATCCTTGTCGACAGCCGCCACAATCCGCTTGCCATCGACATTGATTTCATCCGTTGGGCCGGCGAGCAGGGCATTCCAATCGCCATTGTCTTTACCAAAGCCGACAAGCTCTCGAAATCGGCACTGAACATAAACACAGGCCTTTACAAACAGCGTCTGCTCGAAGATTGGGAAGAGTTGCCGCCGTGTTTCGTCACATCGTCGGAAAAGCGCGAAGGCCGCGACGAGATTTTGGATTTCATTGATGCGGCAAATAATACCGAAAATTGAAAGGGAACATCTTCTTTACCTTTACACATTACTCTTTACTCTCTACACATTACACTCTATCAACCATTTAACCATTTGTTGATATTTTGAGCACATTGTTTCGGAAAAATCACGCAGCGATACAAATTATTTATAATTTTGTAGTCGGTGATTCTAAAAATAAACATTTGAAAATCAATCAACTATGTTGTCTGCGCCAATAAAATTGTTCTCTGGAACCGCAACACGCTACCTTGCTGAAAAAATAGCCGACAGTTATGGTATAACATTAGGTCGCTCTTTGGTTCAGCACTTTGCCGACGGCGAATTTGCCACATCGTACGAAGAAACCGTCCGCGGCTCAAATCTTTTCATCATTCAATCGACATTCCAGCCGAGCGACAATCTGCTTGAGCTGCTGATGATGATTGACGCCGCCAAACGCGCTTCGGCCTACAAGATTATCGCAGTGATGCCCTACTTCGGCTTTGCCCGCCAGGACCGCAAGGACCGTCCGCGCGTGTCAATCGGCGCAAAACTTGTTGCCGACCTGCTCACAGCCGCTGGCGTGTCGCGCGTCATCACAATGGACCTGCACGCCGACCAGATTCAGGGCTTCTTCAATCTGCCGGTCGACCACCTTTACGCATCGTCGATTTTTGTGCCGTATCTGCGCAGCCAAAACATTAAGGACCTGACAATTGCGGCACCCGATATGGGCGGCTCAAAACGCGCCAACGCCTACGCACAATACCTGAACGCCCCGATGGCCATCGGTCACAAGCACCGCGCCAAGGCCAACGTGGTTGACGAGTTGCGCATTATTGGCGATGTGAAGGACCGCAACGTTGTCATCATCGACGATATGATTGACACCGCCGGCACCATCACAAAAGCCGCGCAAGTGATTATGGACCAAGGCGCAAGCAGCGTCCGCGTGATGGCTACACACCCCATTCTTTCGGGTCCGGCCTACGAGCGCCTGATGGACTCGCCCATCACCGAAGTCATCACCACCGACACCATTCCTTTGAAGCAGGAATGCGACAAGATAACCGTTCTTTCGGTTGCCGACCTGTTCGCCAACACCATCAAGAGCGTTTATCAGGAACGGTCAATCAGTTCGAACTTTATTTTCTGATAAATACGAAACAAAATAGGCAAGCCCTGAATCGGAAACGGTTCGGGGTTTGTTGCTTTTGGCAGACAAAAATTTGGAAGGCAAAAAACAAACTTCCAAGCCATTCGATTCATCAATTATCCAATTCACTATTAATTATTTTATATATCTTTTCGGCGAGTTTTTAGAAAAATGGATACTACATATTTCTGCAATCAAAGTCTTATTCCGGTCCGCACCGAGCCACGCGAAGGGGCCGAACTGGAAACACAAATTCTGTTTGGCGAGATGTATCGCGCAACAGAAACTGACAGCGGCTGGACACGCATCAAAATCAATTCCGACGGCGCCGAAGGCTGGATAAACAGCAAACTGCTTGTGCCTGTTGAAGGTGACCAACTGCACCGTTTGCTGGCTTCGGAACGCCACATTGCAAGCCGCCCGCTCGATTTTATGATTGTCGACAACCAATGGCAGCTGCCGCTGCCGGCCGGTTCGGTTCTCTACGGCCGCGGTCCGAGCTACAACATCGAAATTGGCGAGCACCTTTATTCTTACTATTCTGATAGTCAGCTGTATAGCGACAAACGCAACAATGTTACTATGCTTGCCGAGTCGCTCATCGGGGCACCGTATCTTTGGGGCGGAAAAACAATGCTGGGCATCGATTGTTCGGGATTCACGCAAGTGCTGTTCAGCACTGTGGGCGTGCAACTTCCGCGCAACGCGTCGCAGCAGGCCACAATGGGAATGCCTGTGCCGTTCATCGACAACGCCCGCCCGTGCGACCTTGCCTTTTTCGATAACGACGAAGGCGCCATCACCCACGTTGGCCTGATAATGGACGACAACCGCATCATCCACGCTTCACGCGGCCGCGTCCGTGCCGACTCTATCGACCATCAGGGCATCTACAACCGCGACATCAACGCATACACTCACAAATTAAGGCTGATTAACAGACTATTGCCCGAATAGCGATGCACTGGCTCGGCACCATACGACAGTTGGGCAGCGACCTTCTGTCGCTCTTTTCGCCACCCGTTTGTGGTGCCTGCGGAACGGCTTTGGTGCGCGGCGAGCAGACTCTCTGTGTCAGCTGCCTGATGAAACTGCCCCAGACCAATTTCCACAAAATGCGCAACAATATGATTGAGAAGAGTTTCTGGGGACGAATCCGCATTGAGCGCGCCACATCGTTTTTCTTTTTTATGAAGGGCAGCGATTTTCAACATCTGCTTCACGCGCTCAAATACAAAGGCCGCAGCGATATTGGCGTATATCTGGGAAAAAGATTTGGCAACGAACTGGTTACGCAACCCGATTTCAAACATTTCGACCGAATTATTCCTGTGCCACTTCACGCTGACAAACTCAAAAAACGTGGCTACAACCAAAGCGAGATGATTGCCCGCGGACTATCGAAAGCTATGAATATACCGGTTGACACCAAAACGCTTGTGCGTACCACGTTCACCGAAACGCAAACAAAAAAGAGCCGAATTGAGCGTTGGGAAAACGTTAAAAGCGTGTTTTCGGCCAATCCCGCCATCAATCTCAACGGCCAACACGTTCTGCTCGTTGACGACGTGCTGACAACCGGCGCTACCATCGAAGGCTGCGCACAGGCACTGCTCGACAAAAATCCGACAGTGAAAATAAGCGTGGCAACGTTGGCTTATGCGCATACGGTTTAATAAGGCGTGATGGATTGAAGGATTGAATGAGAGAAGGATTGAATGAGAGAAGGATTGAATGAGAGAAGGATTGAAGGCGTAATGGATTGAAGGCGTAATGGATTGAAGGATTGAATGAGAGAAGGATTGAATGAGAGAAGGATTGAAGGCGTAATGGATTGAAGGCGTGAAGGATTGAATATGAGAATGTGCATTTTAAACCCGCTTGGCAGCAAAGTGTCTAAACTTTTTAAACAGCGAAGCGACTAAACCTTCTATTCACTGCCTTGCATAGAGTTTGCCGGGCATTCCGCGGACAACGCCGTTCAGTTCCATTGTGAGCAGCAGCGACGACACTTTGGGCATTGTCAATCCTGTGCTGCGGCTGATTTCGTCGATAGAGAGCTCACCGTCTTGCAGAGCGTCGTAGATTTTCTGACTTTCGGGGTCAAGCTCGACAAACAGACTGCGCTGAATGGCTTTCGGCTGGCTGTTCCAACCCAAAACATATTCAATATCGGCCAATGATTCAACAAGATGGGCCTGATTGGTTTTGATGAGCTTGTTGCAACCCGACGAGAATTTGTCGGCCGGGCGGCCAGGCAGGGCAAACACATCGCGATTGTAAGAGTTGGCCAGTTCGGCAGTGATGAGCGAGCCGCCCTTAACATCTGACTCAACAACAATGGTGGCATCGCACAGGCCGGCAATGATGCGGTTCCGGCGCACGAAATTGGTTTTGTCGGGAACGGTTTTCGGGAAAAACTCGGTAACAAGGCCGCCGGTTTTCACCATTTCGGCTGCCACATCGCGGTGGGCGGTCGGGTAGATTGTGTCGAGACCGTGCGCCAGAACGCCATAGGTTGGAACACCAAACTCGACACAAGCCTTATGCGCGGCAATGTCGATGCCGTAGGCCAGACCACTCACAATGCTGACGTCGGGGTGGGTGCGGCTAATCTGCTCAACCAGCTCGCGACAGAACGCCTGACCGCGCTGTGTGGCCGCCCGTGTGCCCACCATCGCCAGAAATTTCTTGTCGGACTCAATGGGGCGGCCCTTAACGAAAAGCACCAGAGGGCCGTCTTCGCAGGATTTGAGGCGTGAGGGATAGTTCTTGTCGTACCACGTTAAAACGCTGACATCAAACTTGTTGGCAAATTCAAGCATTTCGTCGGCAATGCGGTAGTAGTCTTCGTGGCATATGGTTTCGGCAAGAGTTTGCCCGATGCCGGGAATGCGCAGCAAATCGTTGGTTTTCAGTCGGAAAAGCTCTTTAATTCCGCCCGAATACGAGATGATTCGCTTCGACATCATACTGCCAATGCCCGGCACCGCCCATAGCGCCAGACAGTCGCGCAAGTCTGGCCTGTCCTGCTCCATCAGTTGTTTTTCTTAGTTATCGTTTCGAGAATGGCGAATGCGCGTTTGATTTTCTCAATCTGCTCACCATCAAGCAAATTTATACAAACATCCGGATATTTTGCAACGCCGCCGGGGGTATTTTTAAAAACGGAAAGGTAAGTGCGGAAACGCGTCTTTTTTATCTCATAACCAGCAAAATCGTTGGCATCGATTTCGATGGAATTGTTTTCGGTGCGGATGGGCCAAAGGGCTTTGTAGCGGACAATCACCTTGTCGGGACCGACAAAAACTATCACAAAGTTGTTGCCAAGCAACACTGCCACAGCAACATATACCAGCAATACCGCGGCGCCGCAAAACAGCCAAATCAGGTTTGTGCTGAAGTTGCCCCAGTAAATCACCGCCACCGACAGCACCACCAACACCGGAACAAAGGCGTAGGCCAGACGTACTTGTGAAGCTTTATTTGCGTTGTTTATTTCCATTGCGGTTTGTTTTTCATCCGTCGGGGCGGACGCACCACTAGAAACACAAAGCGTACCAAACTGAGGATTTTGGCAAATTTAAATTGGCGATTTTAATACCCGTACCGCTGCGCCCACCAGTTTTTCAGGCGGGTGCGGATGTTCTCTTCCTGCGGGTTCTGCTGCGGGTTGTAGAATTTGCGGCCGCGCAACTCTTTGGGCAGAAAATCCTGGTCCACGAAATTGCCTTCGTAGTCGTGCGCGTACTTGTAGTTGGCGCCGTAGCCCATCTTTTCCATCAGTTTGGTGGGGGCGTTGCGCAGATGCAGTGGCACCGACAGATTGCCCGTCTGACCGACAGTTGAGAGAGCGTCGTTGATGGCCATATAGCCCGAATTGCTTTTGGGGCTCGACGCAAGATAAATGGCACATTCAGAGAGAATTATGCGCGATTCGGGCATTCCGATTTTGTTCACGGCGTCGAAACAGGCGTTGGCCAGCAGCAGGGCATTGGGATTGGCAAGGCCGATGTCTTCCGAAGCCGATATGAGCAGCCGGCGGGCAATGAATTTCACATCTTCGCCACCATCGAGCATCCGCGCAAGCCAGTAAACAGCACCGTTTGGGTCGCTGCCGCGAATCGACTTAATGAAGGCCGAAATGATGTCGTAGTGCATCTCGCCGTTCTTGTCGTACACCGAAAGGTTCTCTTGCAGAATGTCTTCAACAATCTTGTTATTGATTACGATTTCCGGTTTGCCCGATTGCGCGCCAACAACAATATCGATGATATTGAGCAACTTACGCGCATCGCCACCCGAGTAGCGGAACATTGCTTCCTTCTCTTCGACGTTGATTTTCATCTGTTTCAAGTCGGAATCGCAGGTGAGAGCGCGGTTGAGCAGTTCGTCAAGGTCTTCGGGTTCAAGCGATTTGAGCACGTAAACCTGGCATCGCGAAAGCAGCGGTGAAATGACCTCAAACGACGGATTTTCGGTTGTTGCGCCAATGAGCGTTACCACACCCTGCTCAACAGCACCCAAAAGCGAGTCCTGCTGTGCCTTGCTGAAGCGGTGAATCTCGTCGATGAAGAGAATGGGGTTCGGCTGGTCGAAAAACTGCTGGCGTTTGGCCTGGTCGATGGTGTCGCGGACATCCTTCACACCTGAGCTGATGGCGCTGAGCGAGAAGAACGCACGCCCCTGCAGGTGGCTGATAATGTTAGCCAAAGTGGTTTTGCCAACGCCCGGCGGCCCCCACAGAATCATACTCGGGATGCGCCCCGACTCGATTGAACGGCGCAGAATAGCACCCTTCCCGACCAGATGTTTCTGGCCGATGTACTCGTCCAAACTTTTCGGACGCAACCGTTCGGCTAATGGCAAGTTCGGCATCGCTGTGCTGTTTTTCGATGGGCGAAGATAGGGAATTTTGACCTTTATTCCTTGTTCACCATTAATCTGTCCTCATTCATCCTGCTCATATACTGCTGAATGATGGCTTTCAGCTTGGTTTCCATTTTCATCTGCTTCTGGCTGTCGATTTGACCAATCAAATTGTTCTCTAACAATTTGTCGCTCAGGGCGTAAACGGCTTTTGTCTGGTTGCCGTCGAACTGCAGAAGGTAGCCGTTCATCACAATCTGGTAGATGCCGTTGCAGTAGCTAACGGCGAATTTTTCAGATTCAGGTGTGTGCAGAAGGTCCTGACCGAATGCGATATACGGCTGGTCATAGCCCAGATAGCTCAGCAGTGTGGGCATAACATCAATTTGCTGCGCAATGCCGTTGCGGCCGCCAATAAATGTGCTGTCGCCGGGCGCGTAAAAGATGACGGGACCGGTGAAAACGCCCAAATCGGTTTGATATTCAGCGTGGTCGGTCAGGTTGGTGTGGTCGCTGCAGATGGCAAAAACGGTGTTGTTGAACCACGGCTGCCGGCTGGCCTCATCGAAGAAGCGGCGCAGCGAGTAATCGGTGTAGCGGATGCCCTTGTGAACGGGCAGCGGCCCCTCGGGGAAACGGTCAACGTATTTTTGCGGAATCTGGTAGGGGTGATGGCTCGAAGCGGTGAAAACGGCCGTCATAAACGGTTCTTTAAACTGCGACATCTGCTTGCAATAGAACTGCAGGAACGGCTCGTCCCAAATGGCCCAGAATCCGTCGAACTCGGCATCACCGTCAAAATCGGGGCACTGGTCGAACTCGGTGCGGCCGAAATAATCGTCGAAACCGGTGGCGCGGGCAAAGGCCTCAAAGCCCATACTGCCGTTCTTTGCGCCGTGGAAAAATGCCGAGTAATAACCCTTGTTTTTCAACTCGACAGCCAGTCCGTCGAGCGTGTTGAGGGCGGCGGGAGTAAGGAAGAACGGCTCGATGAAGTATGGAATGCTGCTCAAAACGCTGGGCATTCCGTCGATGCTCTTGCGGCCGTTTGTAAAGCTGTCGTAGAACCAGAGGCTGTGCTGCATCAGGCTATCGACAAACGGTGTATATCCTTGATAATTACCATCTTCAAGCTCCGGATTGTAAGTGCCGATAAACTCGCGCGCAAAACTCTCGATGATGATGACAACCACGTTGCGGCCCTTGCCCGGCGCGTTTTGCACGATGCTGTCAACGGGCTGGTGCACAGGCGTGTAGATGCTATCGAGTTGCTCCTGCGAAAAATATTGCGGAGTTGTGAACGGCTTTTTGTTGAACGTGCGAATCAGCGAGAAAGGTGTGTTCAGAATCAGTGGCGCCTCAACCGGATTGCTGATGTATTGATTTGCATTACTGATAGTTATGGGACGCGTACTGCGGTCGATTCCGCCACGCATTCCGCCAATGCAGAGCACCATAACAGCCGCCATAACCACGGCCCGCACCACATAATATTTGATGTAGCCCAAGACGCCGGAAATCTTTTTATCAACCATCGGATTCTGATATAAAACAATCAGCATCAATATGATAGCCGCGCCAATAATTATCAGGTACCACGAGTGCAGCGCCTCGGTCAGAAACACCGACGCAAGGTTGTCCTCGTTGCTGAATTCGGCGAAGACCGTGCCCGTTGTGCGGCGCCCGGTGTAGCGGAAATAAACCACATCGCAGAGGTTAACCACAATGCCAATGGTGTTCAGCACAACAAAAAACGATTTCACAACAATGCCGTAAACGCGGCTCATCTCTTTGAAATGCAGCGGGAAAAGCGCCAGCACCAAAAAGGCGATATTCATATAGATGATGCCCGAAGTGTCGAAAACGAGCGAGCCTTTGACAAGGTTGAAAAAGTTGTCGGTCAGTATTTTACCTTCGTAGTAGCTGTAGTTGGCCGCCAGAAAAACCACACGGCACAGAAAGTAGCAGAAATAGACAAGGGCGATGTTGAACGCCACGTTCAGAAACGATTTGGCAAGCGTTGTCTCGCCATTTCTAAAAATCTTTATTTGCTTCATATTGTTGTTGCTCTTTGCGGGCAAAGATAATCGATTTAGGAGTCGGGAGGTATGATTTAAGAAGGGGAAAAGGAGAGAGGTAAGAGTTTAGCGCTTTATTTCCCCGATAGTTATCACACCTTCATCCCGTTCGGGACTTCAATCCTTCACGCATTCATCCCGATAGCTATCGAGACTTCAATCCTTCACGCCTTCAACCCTTCAGTAAATGGAAACGCCCCATCCCGGAACCGAGACAGGGCGCTTCGCCATATTTGTTTCACACACAATTATTTCTGTGCTAATTGTTTTTCGATGTTGTCGATGCGTTTGACAATATCGGGGAACTTGCGGAACAACACGCTCGACCGCAGCCAGCCCTTGTAGTCCTGAACCGGCGAGCCGATGATGGCCGTGCCTTCGGTGGTGATGTTGGCGTTCAATCCCGATTGCGCACCAATGTGAGTGCCATCGGCCACGGTGATGTGTGGCGCAAAGCCCACCTGGCCGCCGCACATACAGTTGCGTCCAATCTTGGTTGAGCCGGCAATGCCGCACTGTGCCGACATCACGGTGTTCTCGCCAATCTGCACGTTGTGGCCAACCTGCACCAGATTGTCGAGCTTCACGCCCTTGTGAATAATGGTCGAGCCCATTGTCGAGCGGTCAACACAGGCGTTGGCGCCAATCTCAACATAATCCTCAATTATCACGTTGCCGATTTGCGGAATCTTCTTGTAGTTGTTGTCGGCGTTGGGCGCGAAGCCGAAGCCGTCGGCGCCAATTGACGTTCCAGCGTGCAGCGTTACGTTGTTGCCAAGCACGCAGTTGTAGTAGATTTTTACACCCGGGTAGATGATGCAGTTGTCGCCAATCTTCACATTATCACCAATATAGCATTGCGGATAAATCTTCACGTTCTTGCCGATGCGTGCGTTTGGCCCGATGTAGGCGAAAGCGCCCAGATACAGGTTCTCGCCGTAGGTTGCCGACGGGTCGATGAACGATGGCTGCTCAATGCCGCTTTTGCGCGGAATGACGGCCTCGGCCACCATATCGAGCAGCGACGCGAAAGCCTCGTAGGCGTTATCGACATAGATGAGCGTGGTCTCGACCGGACCTTCGGGTTTGAAATCGCGGTTCACCAGCACTGCCGACGATTTGGTGGTGTAGATGTAATGGATGTATTTCGGGTTTGCCAGAAACGACAGTGCGCCCTCGCGGCCTTCTTCAATCTTTGCCACATCGCGCAGTTTCACGTCGGCGTTGCCAACAACCTCGCCCTTCAGGGCCTCGGCAATTTGTGCGGCTGTAAATTCTATCATATTGAGTTATAAGTTTTTAAGTTACAAGTTTTAAGTAGAGACGCGCCGTGGCACGTCTCTGTTAGTGTTTCCTGTTTTTGTTTACGTTAATCAACATTGTCGAACAAAAACGAGTTGTTCTCGCGCAGTTTGCCGTCGCTCGATAGTGTCATTCGCGACATCTGCCCGGCTTGTGAGGTGGCCGTCTCGGCTTGCTCCGGTTGCTGTTGTGCCTGCATCTGGTTGCGGAGGCGCTTGTATGCCGGCTGGCTCTCCATATCGAGTACGTCCTTCTCGGAGCCGTAGCGCAGAGGCTGCACTTGTGCGAACAGGTTTTGCAGCGAGTCGTCGGTCTGGCCGAAATCGAGCTCAGCCTGACGGCACTCGAAATCCATCGGTTTGATGTCCTCAAGCACCACGTGCTCAATTTTTTCGGGGTCGTTGGTCGGGAATTCGGTGCAGAAGCCGGCGGCAAAGGTCTTCGGCTCTTGTGCCGGCGCCTGTTTGACCGGATTGGCCTGCGGAGTCTGGTTTATCGGATTCACAACTGGGTCTTTGAGTTCAACTTTCACCGTCTCAACAGGTTGCGATGGCAGAAAATCGCTCAGGCTGTCGTCGTCGAAACCGGTGGCGATGACCGTCACGCTCAGAGCCTCGCCCAGCGAGTCGTCGATGGTGTTGCCCCAGATGATGTCGGCGTTGAAGCCGGCTGCCTCCTGCACAAAGTCGTTGATGCCGCAAACCTCGTCCATTGTGGCTTCGTGCTCGCTGCTCGAAATGATGTTCAGAAGGATGTTTTTGGCGCCGCGGATGTCGTTGTTGCTCAGGAGCGGAGAGTGCATAGCCTTGTCGATGGCCTCGGTGGCGCGGTTGTCGCCGGTGGCGCTTGCCGAGCCCATCAGGGCAATGCCGCTGTTGGTCATAACTGTCTTGACATCAGCAAAATCGACGTTGATAATGCCGTGTACGGTGATAATCTCGGCAATGCCTTTGGCGGCCAGTGTCAGCACATCGTCGGCATAACCGAACGCCTGGCTCGACCGGCAGTTGCCGTATATCTCGCGGATTTTCTCGTTGTCGATAACCAACAGTGCGTCAACACTTTTGCGCATTTCCTTCAGGCCGTCGATGGCGTTTCGCTTGCGTTTGGCGCCCTCGAACCGGAACGGCAGCGTGACAATGCCCACCGTCAGAATGCCCATTTCTTTGGCCTGCTGCGCAATGACTGGCGCCGCGCCTGTGCCTGTGCCACCGCCCAGACCGGCTGTCACAAACACCATCTTGGCGTTGTGCGACAGCATCTCGGCAATGTCGTCGTAGCTCTCGCGAGCGGCCTCGCGGCCCTGGCTCGGCTCGTTGCCGGCGCCCAAGCCCTCGGTGAGTGTCGCGCCAAGCTGAATCTTATTGTCGATGGGGCTGTTTTGCAGAGCCTGGTGGTCGGTGTTGCATATTACAAAATCAACACCCTTGATGCCTTTGTCGAACATATGGTTGACTGCGTTACCGCCGCTGCCGCCCACGCCTATCACCTTTATAATGTTTGAGTTGCCCTTAGGCAAATCGAAGTTCATAAGTTCTTCCATAATCTTTCGTTTTAGTGAGTTATTAATTTGTTTGTACTATTAGAATTCCTTGTCCTCAACTGTCACATACTCGACGGCCTTGTCCCAAAGCCCCTTCATAAACCCTTTGCCTTTGGGTTTCGGCGACTCGGTTTCTTGCTCTTCGAATACGAACTTATCTTTCGACTGCTCTTTGTCAGCCTCCTCTTTCTTGTCTTTCCGGCTGGTTCCCAACGCTTCGTCGGTGTTGTCGTCGAATCCCATCATCAGCAGGCCGATTGATGTTGCGTTGCTCGGCAGGACGGTAACCTTCTCAATTTTGGTCTTGATGTGCAGGTTGGGCACGCCGGTGCGCACCTCAAGTGCTGTGCCATACGAGAACAGGTTTATCAGGTAGCGCATCATTGAGCCGCCACCCGTCAGAACCACGCCGGCGCCCAACTTGTCTTTGATGCCCGCAATCTCCAGAATCTGTTTCACGGTGGCGATGAGCTCAACCATTCTGACCTGGATTATCTCGGCCAAATTCACAAGCGAAATCTCTTTTGGTTTGAGTCCGCCCGAGCTTGGTATGGTTACAGCCACGTTTTTAATATCGGGAGTGACAATGGCTTGGCCGCGCTGCACTTTCAGGCTTTCGGCCTGACGCTCAAGTATTTTGCAGCCCTCTTTGATGTCGCTCGTGATTATGTCGCCGCCGAACGGGATAACAGCCGTGTTGCAGATGTGTCCGTTTTTGAAGACGGCCACATCGGTGGTGCCGCCGCCAATATCGACCAGCGCCACGCCAAGTTCCTTGTCGTCGTTTGTCAGCACAGCCGTTGCCGATGCCAAAGGCTCCAGAATCAGGTTCTTGACCTTGATTCCGTTGTTCTCGACGCAACGGCGCAGGTTGTTTGCCGCCGCCGTCTGGCCGAACACAATATGGAAATCGCCCTCCAGCTTCTTGCCCGATATCCCGACAGGGTTCTTTATGCAGTCCTCGCCATCGACCTTGTATTTCTGCGGAAGAATGTGCAGCACCTCTTCGCCCATCTGAGTCGGCACCTCGTGCATCTGGTTGATGAGCGAATCCACATCTTCTTGTGTGATAGGGTCGTTGGCCGAATTGCGGTATTTTGAGCATACCTGCCTGTCGCTGCGGATGTGCTGTCCGGCAATGCCCACGTAGGCCTCGGTAATCTTGAAGCCCGACTGCTCCTCGGCCTGCTGGACGGCGGTCCGGATGGAGTTGGTGGCCTCGTCGATGTTAAGCACTGCTCCGCGGCGCACACCCTTCGACTCGGTGCGGCCGTAGCCAATCACCTCAATGTGGCCTTCGCTGTCGCGGCGGCCCACAAGCACCACGATTTTTGTCGTACCAACATCAATCGCGGCAATGATGTTCTTGTTTTGCTGTTCCATATCCTATGTCCTTTTAGTACAAACTATTTGGTTTTTAAATTTCAAGTTTATCGTTTTGTATTTGTTCCAACCGTATTTCGAAAGGCCCTGCTCGTAGAAGGCTTTCAGGTTCTCGAACTTCTCGTCCATATCGTCGATGGAGCCGAGAATTATGGTGTGGTTGCCCACTCGCGGCACCAGCTCAATCTCTTTTTTCTGGTTGATGTAAATCTGCTCAATCTGCGCCTTCCAGAACCGGTTGCCGTTGATGAATCGCACCAGCCGGAACAGGTCGGGCAGAAGCTCGCCGGTCGATTGGCCGGCGCGGGTCCTGCTGCGCAGAAGGTTCTCGCCCACGTGGTCCATATACGGCTCGTTCAGGTTGCCGTTCACCACAATCACGTGCGCCGTGTATTTCTTGCTCAGCGGCATCACCTGTCCGTTGGCGTCAATGTAGTAGCTGTCGCCGTTGGGGTTGATGATGCGCATAATTGGCTGCCGCTGCTCAATCCGCACGCCAATCTCGCCGTACACTGTGCGGTACACCTCGGCCTTTTTTATCGATTTGTTGTTGTGGATGAGCAGGTCCTCAAGATAGTGGATGTTCACCGAGTCCATCAGTGAGCCGATGAGCTTCAGATTCTCGTGCTCGATGGCCTGGCGCACGTCGGCCTCGGTTATGAATTTGTTGTTGGTGTTGTCGCTGATGCTCACTGAAATGGCATCGACGCGAACATTGGCCGTCTCGCCGCCCACAATCCACAGCACTGCCACCAGGTAGCCCAGGAGCAGTGTCCAAACAGATGCCGTTTTCAGTTTCTCTTTCATTATGTTGTTTAATCGTTTAATCGTTTAATCGGTGAATCGACTACGGACTACAGACCACAGACTACGGACACATTGTCCGCTCATCATTTCGGTTGTCTGACGTCTGTTGTATCCTCATTGTTAATTATTAATTGTCAACTTATAACTTCCTAACTTTTAAACTTATAACTTTCAAAACTTACAACTCACTTAATCATCGCCTGATGAATCGGTTCAATCAGTGTGTCGATGTTGCCGGCGCCCATTGTTAGCAGCACGCCAGACGTTATTTTCACAGCCTCGTCCTTCAGCCGGCTGAACGGGCAGAACATTTTGTCTTTCAACTTCATACGCTCCAGAATCATCTCGCTCGAAACGCCTTCAATTGGCAGCTCGCGGGCGGGGTAGATGTCGGTTATGATGACGCGGTCGGCCATATCCAATGCGGCCGCAAACTCATCGGCAAAATCGCGCGTGCGGCTGTACAGGTGCGGCTGAAACATTACCGTCACGGGTTTGCCGGGGTAGAAATCGCGCACCGAGCGCAGGCAGGCCTTAATCTCCTCGGGGTGGTGCGCATAGTCGTCGATGAACACAAGGTCGGCGTTTTTGAATCGGATGTCGAAGCGGCGGCGCACACCGGCATATCCGGCCAGACCGAACCGAATCTCGTTTTCCGATGCGCCGGCGAACATTGCCACAGCCGTTGCGGCCACTGCGTTCTCAACGTTGTAGAGTGCCGGCATTCCAAGTTTCACGTCGGTAATCACGCCGTTGGGCGTCACAATGTCAAAGGCATACTCGCCGTTCTCCACGTGTATGTTTTTCGCATAGAAATCAGCCTCACTGTCAAGCGAGTACGAATAATATTTCACGCCCTCGTTGGCCTTGTGGTCGAGCGTCACGCCCTTTTTGATGATGACCACGCCGTCGTGCTTCACCTGGCCCACAAATTTGGCAAAGGCCTTCTCAACCTCGGCCTTGTTGCCGTAGATGTCGAGGTGGTCGGCGTCCATAGCGCTGATGAGCGCAATGTGCGGATAGAGCGTCAGGAACGAGCGGTCGAACTCATCGGCCTCAATCACCACCCACGGCGACTCGGGCTTGATGACAACGTTGGTGTTGAAATTCTTGCTCACACCGCCCAAAAAGGCGTTCACACCCACTTGTGTCTGGTCCAGAATGCAGGTTGTCATTGTCGAAATCGACGTTTTGCCGTGGGTTCCGGCCACGCAAGCCGCATAGCTGTCTTGAGCGATGATGCCCAGCGCCACCGAGCGTTTCACAACATCGTAGCCATTGGTTTTGAAGAAGTTGAGAATGGCGCTGTCGTTGGGAATGGCGGGCGTGTAAACCACCAGCGTCCGCTCGGCGTCGGTTTTGAACACGTTGTCAATGGCGTCGGTGTCATCGTCAAAAGTTGTCAGCGCGCCGTCGGCCTCAAGGCGGTTGGTGATGTCGGACGACGAGCGGTCGTAGCCGCCAACCGTGTAGCCGGTGCGCATAAACCATTGAGCCAGGGCGCTCATCCCGATGCCGCCGATGCCCACAAAATATACCTTGTTATAGTCGGTCAGTTTCTTCATAAAGCAATTTTCAAAACTTCGTTGCAGATGTCCTCGTCGGCGTTCGGCAGGGCCATCTTCTTGATATTGATTCGCAAGCGCACCTGTTGGTCGTCTTGCTCGAACAGTCTGATAACCTGCGGCACAAGCGTGTCGGGCGCCTCTTTGTCGCTAATCATCAGCGCCGCGTTGTTTTTCACCAGCGCCAGGGCGTTTTTCGTCTGATGGTCCTCGGCCACGTTGGGGCTCGGCACCAGAATCACGGGTTTGCCCACAATGCAGAGTTCGGAGATGGTGCCTGCGCCGGCGCGCGAAATGATGGCGTCGGCCACCGAGTAGGCGTAGTCCATACGGTTGATGAACGGATAGACGTGGATGTTCTTGCTATTGTACTGCGAGGCCTCTTCAAGAGCGCGCTCGTAGTAGTATTTGCCTGTTTGCCAGATGACTTGTATCTTCTTGCGGATGAGCAGGTCGAGGTTGTTGCCGATGCACTCGTTGATGGTGCGCGCACCCAGACTGCCGCCCACCACAAGCAGCGTTTTAATATTGTTGCCCTGGCTCAGATTGAAGAACTTGAAGGCCTCGGTCAGATTCGGCTTGATGTCTTGCAAATCCTGGCGCACAGGGTTGCCGGTGAGCACAATTTTCTCTTTCGGGAAGAACCGTTCCATACCCTCGTAGGCCACGCAGATGCGCTTGGCGCGTTTTGCCAGCAGTTTGTTGGTCAGGCCGGCGTAGCTGTTCTGTTCCTGAATCAGTGTTGGCACGCCCATACGCTGAGCCGTTCGCAACAGCGGGCCGCTTGCGTAGCCGCCCACGCCCACCACGGCGTTCGGCTTGAACTCGCGGATGATGCTGCGGCACTTGAAAAGGCTCACAAACAGTTTCGGCAGAAACATCAGGTTTTTGCCAATGGAGCCACGCTGCAGGCCGGCAATGGGCAGGCCCACAATCTTGAATCCGGCAGCCGGAACCTTTTCCATTTCCATACGGTTGTGCGCGCCCACAAACAGAATCTCTGCCGACGGATCGCGCCGCTTGATGGCTCTCGCTATCGAGATGGCCGGGAAGATGTGTCCGCCCGTTCCGCCACCGCTAATTATGTAGCGTTTCTTTTCCATATTATTGGTTTTCAGTTGTGTTTATATCGTTTTTCTGATTATCAACAGTTGCGGGCTCCGCTGCAAGGTCGCCGCCTTCGGCATAGCGGCTCACGTTCAGTATCACCCCAATGGCAATGCTTGTGAACACCACCGACGTTCCGCCCATACTCACAAGCGGCAGCGTCTGTCCCGTCACGGGGAAGATGTTTACCGCCACGCCCATATTCACAAGTGCCTGAATAACAAGGCTTATTCCCAACCCGATGCACAGGAATGTTCCGAAGGCGCTCCGGCTTCGTCGCACTATCACCCTGATGCGGTAGAGCAGAGCCAGATAGAAGGCCAGAACGGTTGTCCCGCCAAGGATGCCATACTCTTCCACAATGATGGCGTAGATGAAGTCGGAATAGGGGTGGGGCAGGAAGTTGCGCTGAGTGCTGTTGCCCGGGCCTTGCCCCATAATGCCGCCGTGGACGATGGCCATCTTCGAGTGGTCGGCCTGGAAATCGTGCTCGGCGTCGTTGTGCTCGCCAATGCCCACAAAGCTCTCAACGCGGCCCAGCCACGTGCCCACACGGCCAATCTCGCGAATCTGCGGCACCGCATAGGCCAGCAGCAGTCCAAAGGCCAGTGCCACCGCAATGCCGCCCACCAATTTTGCAATCAGCTTCCAATCAATTCCGCCGATGAGCATCAGCACGCAGCAGATGAAAAACAGCATTGCCGCTGTTGAGAAGTTGGCCGGGAAGATGAGCAGGCAGATGCCGCCGGCCCATTTCACTATCGGCCAGAAGGCGGCTTTCGGGTCGCTGATGCGGTCCTGGTTTTGGCTAAGTATCGATGCAATGAAGATGATGATTGTGATTTTTGCCAAATCGGAGGTCTGGAACTGAACGCCCATAATCGATACCCAACGTGAGGCCGAGTTAAGACTCACACCTCGCAACAGGGTGAAAATCAGCAGTCCTGCACTTAGGTAAACAAGCGGTTTGGCAAATCGCAGAAGCACCCTGAAATTGATTTTGTGGAACAAAAAGATGATACCGATGCCCACCAGCAGGAAACTGCCGTGACGCATAAGATAGAAGAATGTGTTGCCGCCCATCTTCTTGTAAGCCAATGTGCCGGTGGCGCTATACACCGTCAGCATCGACACAATCGACAGCAGAAACACAACTATCCAGATTGTGGTGTCACCTTTGAAATATTTCAGGAACTTCTCTTTCATTCGTTGTTGAACAGGTTTAACAAGTTGAAACGCTTCGCTGTTTAAATCCTAATTCCTAAATCCTAATTCCTAAATCATAAATTCCGTACCGCCGCCTTGAACTGCCGTCCGCGGTCTTCGTAGTTCTCGAACAGGTCGAAACTTGCGCAGCAGGGCGAGAGCAGCACGGCGTCGCCGTCGGTGCCCATATAGTAGGCCGACTTCACGGCTTGTT
>JAEEGK010008267.1_pt1 | contig 24598 bp, 22 predicted proteins | sample 8958771 | NCBI WGS metagenome assembly JAEEGK01 (sample SAMN16246547, study PRJNA631951) | gut metagenome | biome: gut microbiome; feature: rumen; material: SC-attached | host: Bos | place: Iran: Karaj | collected 2018-10
TATGCGGTACAGCTGGTAAAACATACCGACCAACGCATTTTGAGGCGCCACATTACAGAAGCATTTCCTGAGAAGGATTTCATCCGTCTTGTCTATGAGCGTGTTGGTGATTTCTTGGGTGTGAGTTTGGGCGAAGGCTTCCAACAGATGTATGACTTTAATTTTAACCTGTTCTGCCGCACCTTTGATTTGCCCGTGCTTCCTACCCATAACGCCCTTAGAATTCTCAGCCAGGCAGGATACATTGAGTTTGTCGAGGAAATCGAAACCCAGTCTAGGGTGATGATTTTGGCAAACAAAGAGGAACTCTATGACTTAGACACCACGACCCGCGGTGCCGATCAGGTGCTGCAGGCCATCCTGAGGCTTTATACCGGTTTGTTTGCCGACTATGTGTTTATCAACGAGGATGTTATCGCATTCAGGACGGGGCTGGATCAGGAAACCATCTACAACTCTTTGCTCGAACTAACCCGCATGCACATTCTCCACTATGTGCCCCGCAAGCGCACACCATACATTATCTATCTCACTTCACGAGAGGAACCCAAGCATGTGCTTATTCCAAAGGCCGTCTATGAAGATTTGAAGGAAAGAATGTCTCAACGTGTCGAGGCAACCATTAATTATGCTTATAGTGATAACGGATGCCGTGAATGCATGTTGCTGGCTTACTTTGGTGAATCATCCGGTGAAGAATGTGGCCATTGCGACCTGTGCATCGACCGCCGCAAGCGCAACAATCATCAACCCGAGGACGTCCAGCAAGGCATACTCTATATGGCCGGTTTGCGTCCGCGCCGCCTTGAAGAGTTTTTGAACACCTTGTCTTTCCCCAAAGATGAGATTATGTCGATGCTTTCTTTTCTTGTTGATGAAGGTTTTGTCAAGCACAATGACGACGACACCTATTCCACTATGAAGTGACCGTCAATTCGTCTTTATTTTCCTCGTGAGGACTGTTTCCACAGTCTTTTTGGCTTGATTTCTTAATGAAGCATTTCCAGCTGATTCGTCTTTCGGTTTTCTGGTATTTTTAGTGCCATTTGAGCAAAATGAGGCGATTTTCTCAATTTTGATACCAATTGGCTAATGGCCCCTTTTTTTACTCAAGAAAAAAGGAAAAAAAGAAGCTCAAATTAACGCAAAAATATTCAAAAATAATACTTGTAATTAGAAAAATAATTGTACTTTTGCGCCGTTTTTTAACAACTGATTTTAAAATAAAACTGTTTCATAATCATTAAGTTAGAAATGGCAGAAAAAGCAAAAGTCCAGTTCCGTCAGAGCATTGTCGTTCGTTTCTCTGGTGACAGCGGCGATGGTATGCAGTTAGCTGGCAACATCTTTTCAAATGTGAGTGCCGGTTTGGGTGACCGCATCTCAACTTTCCCTGATTATCCTGCCGAGGTACGTGCTCCGCAAGGTTCGCTTGGCGGTGTGTCAGGTTTCCAGGTTCACATCGGTCATGGAGTGCACACTCCAGGTGATGAGTGCGACGTTCTTGTGGCCATGAATCCTGCAGCCCTCAAACAGAATGCGCAGTTTTTGCGCAAGGGAGGTGCCGCCATCGTCGATATCGACACATTTACCCAGTCCGGTCTTGACAAGGCGCTCTACACCACCAATGATCCTTATGAGGAATTGAACCTCAAGGCCCAGGTGATTGAAGCCCCCATCACAACAATGGTCAAGGAGGCCCTTAAAGACACCGGCATGGATCTGAAGGCACAACTCAAGTGCCGCAACATGTTTGCACTGGGTCTGGTCTGCTGGCTCTTCGACCGCGACCTGAACCTCGTAGCAAACTTCCTGAAGGAGAAGTTCGCCAAGAAGCCCGCCATTGCCGAGGCAAACATCAAGGTGATTCAGGCTGGTTGGGACTACGGACACAACACCCACTCCAGCGCCATCAACGTCTATCGCGTAGAAACCAAGGACAAGGTTCCTGGACGCTATATGGATATCACGGGTAACAAGGCTACGGCCTACGGCTTCATTGCCGCTGCCGAGAAGGCTGGCCTGCGCCTCTACCTCGGTTCTTATCCTATCACCCCCGCCACCGACGTGCTGCACGAACTGTCAAAGCACAAGTCGTGCGGCGTCATCACCGTACAGTGTGAGGACGAAATCAGCGGTTGCGCCTCAGCACTCGGCGCTTCGTTCGCCGGTGCACTGGGTGTCACCTCGACCTCCGGCCCTGGCGTCTGCCTGAAGAGCGAGGCCATGAACCTCGCCGTCATCATGGAGCTGCCCCTCGTGGTGCTCGACGTACAGCGCGGCGGTCCTGCCACTGGTCTTCCCACCAAGTCGGAGCAAACCGACTTGCTGCAGGCCCTCTTCGGCCGTAACGGTGAGAGTCCCATGCCTGTCATGGCTGCTACCAGTCCTGCCGACTGTTTTGATGCAGCATACCAGGCTTCAAAGATTGCCCTTGAGCACATGACGCCTGTCGTACTGCTCACCGATGCATATATCGCTAACGGTTCTGGTGCTTTCAAGTTGCCAGAGATGGCTAAGCTCGACGCCATCAATCCTCCATACGTTCCTGAGGAACTGAAGGGTAAGTGGACCCCATACATGCGTGCCGAGAACGGTACCCGCTACTGGGCTGTGCCTGGTCGTGAGGGCTTTACTCACATCCTCGGCGGACTGGAGAAGGATAACGCTACTGGTGCTATCTCTACCAACCCAGAGAACCACGACCTGATGACTCGTCTGCGCCAGCAGAAGATAGACAATATCCTGGTGCCCGACCTCGACGTAGATGGTGACGTACAGGATGCCGACCTGCTCATCGTGGGCTTTGGTTCTACCTACGGCCACCTGCACTCGGCCATGGACGAACTGCGCCAGAAGGGCTACAAGGTGGCTCAGGCTCAGTTCAAATATCTGAACCCGCTGCCTAAGAACACGGCCGCTGTACTGAAGAAGTACAAGAAGGTGGTGGTGGCCGAACAGAACATGGGGCAGTTGGCTGCCTACCTCCGCATGAAGGTCGACGGCTTCGTACCCTACCAGTTCAACCAGGTGAAGGGCCAACCGTTCATCGTAGAAGAGTTAGTGAACGCATTCGAGGAAATCTTGAAAAAGTAAAAAGGTAAAAAAGTAAAAAGGTAAAACCATTATGAGTTATACAGCACAAGATTTTAAGAAAGGCCAGCCTCGTTGGTGCCCAGGTTGTGGCGACCACTTCTTCCTGGCTTCACTCCATAAGGCTATGGCCGAGATTGGCGTAGCTCCCGAGAATGTAGCGGTAATCAGCGGTATCGGTTGTTCAAGCCGTCTGCCCCACTACATGGCCACCTACGGCATGAACACTATTCATGGTCGTGCAGCCGCTATTGCCACTGGTGCCAAAGTGGCTAATCCCAACCTTACCGTATGGCAGGTATCTGGCGACGGCGACGGGCTGGCTATCGGTGGTAACCACTTCATCCACGCCAACCGTCGTAACATCGACCTGAACATGATTCTGTTGAACAACCGCATCTACGGTCTGACCAAGGGCCAGTACTCCCCTACCTCACCTCGTGGCTTCGTATCTAAGTCGAGCCCTTATGGCACAGTAGAGGACCCCTTCCGTCCTGCCGAGCTCTGCTTTGGTGCCCGCGGCCATTTCTTTGCTCGTGCCGTGGCTACCGATGCCCAGGGTACTGTGGACATTCTGAAGGCTGCCTATGAACATAAAGGGGCTTCAGTCTGTGAGATTCTGCAGAATTGTGTCATCTTCAACGATGGCTGTCATGAGGCCGTTTATAACAAGGAAGGCCGAAAAAAGAACGCCATCTATGTCAAACACGGCGAGAAGCTCGTATTTGGCGAGAACAACGAATTCGGACTCGTTCAGCAGGGCTTCGGACTGAAGATCGTGGAGATTGGCAAGGACGGCTACACCATCGACGACGTACTCGTGCACGACGCCCACTGCGAGGACAACACCCTGCAGCTGAAGCTCGCCCTGATGGGCAACGGCGACGGATTCCCCATTGCCCTGGGTGTCATCCGCGACGTGGAGGCGCCCACCTACAACGACGCCGTTCACGCCCAGCTTGCTGAGGTGTCGGCTCAGAAAAAATATCATAACTTCGAGGAACTGCTCGAAACAAACGATATTTGGGAAGTGAAATAAAGCATATTTAATACCATCTTTCACCTTTGGTGAAGATTCTCTTACCAAAACTGCAAAGAAAAATGCGATTTTTCTTTGCAGTTTCTTTACTTATTCGTATCTTTGTAGCCATAATCTAAAGCGAGCAGAAGTCAATATAGTAAAAATGGCAAGCGAGCAGACAAGAAACGACCGATTCTCATTGTTATCGTGGATGAGTGCCGAAAGGGTTGCCGCAGCACGCATAATGGTGGTAGGATGTGGTGCTTTGGGAAACGAAGTACTTAAGAATTTGGCGTTGTTGGGCGTGGGTCACCTGACATTGGTGGACTTTGACCGCGTAGAGCCAAGAAACCTGTCGCGCTCCATTCTGTTTACAGAGCAGGATGCCATGATACAACGTCCAAAGGTAGAGGCTGCCGCTAAACGTATCAGGGACATCAGTCCCCATACCGAGGTAGAGACTATCAACGGCGATATTGCCTACGACGTAGGATTAGGGCTCGTAAGGAACATGGATGTGGTAATAGGCTGCGTAGACAATCGCTGGGCACGCTACTGCATCAATCGCCTGTGTATGCGGGCAAACAAGCCGTGGGTTGATGGCGGCATTGACGGACTGGAGGGGACGGCACGCGTATTTCGTCCTGGCGAGAACTGTTACGCTTGCAATCTGGGCCCAGAAGCACTAAAAGACCTGGCATGGCGTATGCCTTGTTCAGGCATCATTCGCAGAAACCAAGAAGCAGGACGTGCTGCCACGACCCCCATCACGGCATCGATTATTGCTGCCGTACAGGTGCAAGAGGCACTGAAGCTGATACACGATAGGCAACTGGAGGCAGGCGAGCTAACGTCGCTATGCGGAAAGATGTTCTGCTATGAGGGCCAACACTTGACGACGAAGACTGTATGCTTCCAAGCATACGATGACGATTGTCCTGTACATGAACGATGGGAGCCAATAGTTGCATCAGACGTGACGACAACGATGACTGTAGGCAAAAGTCTAAACAGGCTGAAGACGCTGCTGAAGAGCGACGAAATAAGTATCTACTTGGACAATGCCTTTGTGGACTTCGTAGAGCACAAGTCAACAGGTCAGCAGACGAGAGTAATGCTACCCGCCAGAGCCGTAGCCGACTACATAGAACAGCATACCATGCTGCGAGGATGTCTGACAGGCGACCTGCTGCAACATGAGTATCACGAGATAGATGACACTTTTCCCTATCAGCAATTGACGCTGAAGGAACTGGGAATACCAGCGTGTGAGATTCTTTATACGAACCATGGGTTTGTGGAAATGAAGAGTGAAGAGTGAAGAATTAAGAATTAAGAATTAAGAAATAGATGATTAGGCGAACGAACCAGAATTTGTCGGAGGCCAGCGCAGAGATGCTTATCAACTATCTCTTTCCTGAGATGGACGAGCAGTGGAAGGTGCATAACATGGGCACTTTCTACCGTAACTATACGCGCGACCTGCTGACTTATGACGAGGAAACCTTTGAAATACAGGTGGCTCGCGACGGTTTCATAAAACTGTTGCCGCAAGGCATGCTTTTCAACGAACAAGGCCCGAAGAAAGGACAGCGCAAAGCAAACATCAAACGGCAGACGGCTAAGATGCGCCTAATGAACGATCTGTTTCAACCCTTTGATACCTTTGCTTTCCGTAGGAAACTGGCTATTGAACGACAGGTATCGGAACTGTTGGACAGTAAACTGGAATATGTACTAAAGACCTATTTCCACTACGATCTGGCGGCAGAGACGAACGAATATGTTCGTGAGTTGGCAAGGCTATTGCCCTTTGTCAGTCAGCTGAGGGGCGACCTGCTGTTGGTACGCAACCTGCTGGCCTCGCTGTTCAACTGTCATGTGGAATGTCAGCGCGGACGCTATAGTGAGACCGACAACACGCGCAGGTGGTTTCCCTTGATAACCTACGAGTTACTGATAGAGGACATGACAGCCGAAGAATATAGACAAATGATAATGGACATGGAACCCGTAAAACAGTTCATCGGTGAATGGCTGATACCTTTCGACGTAAAGTGCGATATCGTGGTAAAGTGGCATCATCAACCACCACTGATCAGCCAAAACCTTGTACTGGACTACAATTCAGAGTTGAAAGTATAATGTCAAAAGTTAAGAATTAAGATATATGGTGAACATCAATGCAAGAATCAACTGGAAGCCGGGCATGGAGCTGACCGCCCAGACCTTCCTTGACTTGGATGCCAATCTTGACGTCAGACAACAGGTGGCCATACGTGCCGCTTTGGGCGACAGATGCATGGGCGTGCTGCCTGAGACGCCATTCCACTGCTCGGGATCGTTCTATACCAACAAGTTTGAAATAGAACGCTTCCAGTGTACGGCCCTGTTACCCTCAGGCAAGATGATACAAGTGGACGAGCCCGTAAGCGTGACGGTGCCCATTCTGTATGGCAACGAATACTACTTGACGGTGGGATTGGGCACTGGACAGACAACCTTCGAGAAAGAGGGTGTCTCCTACATCCGTCCACAATATACCTACGCCATCATAGCGAAGGAAGACTTAATCCTCAATGACGTATTGCCCATCATACGCTTCGTGGTAAATAGCGGTGTATTTGTTGTAGACAATGATTTTATCCCCCCCTGTCTAATGCTGTCAAGTCACAGCGTGTTTGCCACACTGCGACAGCACTACGTTGAACAGTTGACCACACTGGCTGAGCACGCCAACCTAAAGGAAGGTGACGGCAAGCGTGCCATGCAGCGCTATTTGTTTATGATGAAAGCCTTTAACATGGAAGGACGCGTGGCCGACTTCGTGAACCTGACACATGAGATTGCCCATGCTGTGGATTACTTCATCATGAAACCGAATACCGAGCAACAAGTGGAGATACCACAGCCCATGCAAGGCGACGTGATGAAATGGCTACGATGGGTGGAAGAGTTTCTGGCAGGGGCAGCTACGATGCTGGATGGTTTGGTACTGGAAGATGACACCATCGATTACGAAGCGCTGTTGGCTCAAGCCAAGAAGGAGCTATACGACCAGTTGAACCCTGAGTTGTACGAAAAACTATTGGCCGACATCAAAGAGGAGCTACGTGAGGAGTTGACCTCAAAACTGACCCACGAATTCACGACCTACATGGAAGAAACCCTGAAACCCAACTTGGGCCGCATCCTTAGCAATGAACTGCACGAGAAACTATACGAGAAACTCTATACCGAACTCTTCGAACACCTGTTCAACGCACTTTATGTGCCTGAGCCGAAAGAGAAAGAATATATACCACTGATATAATGGACAACCTGCTAACACCTCTGGATCTGACAAAACGCGGACTGATGCGCGCCGGCAATACTAAGGAGGCTATCGACGCCTTCCTAAGTCTGCTGTTGGGCTCCACCTGCGGCGAGTGTCCTATTGACCCACAGTTTGGTTTCATCTTTAACAATATGCGCTTTGAGATATTCAACGAACGTGAGGGTGTGATATATAATTCTATGCCAACTGACGATGACGCAGAGAATGACTTGTATAACAAGAAGATATCAGGTAACTCAAAGAACTTCAATACTTTTGCCACTGAATTGAGGGCAGTCATCATCAAGTATGAGCCCAGACTTGAAAACGTGACAGCGACGATGTCGTATATTCGCGAAGAACGCAAGGTGTACGTTACCGTGACTGGCATCATCGTAGATACTAAAGAAAAATATCAGTATGATACCATACTCAACATTTGGAACTAATCAGATATGAAGCAAGAAATATTCGATACACGGCAACGAGCCATCGAACTGCTTGAAAAAAGCATCAGTATTTGGCGAAATAGCGACCATGCCGACAAACTGGAAGGCGTGGAACGCGACCCCGTGTTCTCACTGCTTATCACTGCTTTGGCCTATCAGGCCAACGAAACCGACAACGACATAGAGCGCCTGAAGCAGGACGTATTGGACGAATATGCTCGTCTGCTGACGCCCTATGAGGTAGGCCATGCCATACCAGCAACTGCCGTGGTAGAGGTCACGCCACAAAACCATGTCTCAGAGATAGAGTTGACGGAGAAGTCGACCTTTCTCTTAGAGGGGGTGGGTTATCAGTTCATGCCCTTGTTGCAGTCGCGCGTCATCAATGCAACGGTAAACTCAATAGTACGTATGGATGGACGCCGATGGAAGCTGACTCTAAAGTTCCATGAACCCATTACCGACTTGTCAGGACTGACATTTGCCATCAAGAATGCACAATTCCAAGACATCAAGGTAAGCATTAACGGCCAGCTATTACCTTTGGTAAAACCTTGGCAGCATGCCGACATGCCGTTACAGCCATGCTTCACGATTGACACTCTGCTTTATAACCATGCTCAACTGTATCGCTCTTCCATAATAGGACTCGACCTGCTGGCACGCCAGAACACAGCTGTCTTTTATGTCAAGAAACACGAGCCCAAACAGTTTATACATGTCGAGAGCGAGAGCATTGATTTGACGTTCGACTTCTCGGGCATATCTGACGACTTTGTTTTCGACAAGAACCACTTCTCGCTGAATGCCGTGATATTGGTGAATACCCAACTGAATACATGTACACTGACCTCGGCATTGCCTTTCATGCGCGTGACTGGCTTCAACGAATCGGCACAAGCAAACAGTAAGACAAGACAACTGATGCACCTGATTCCACCTGCTGAGGATCAATTGTTTGGCAAGACCCCCGTGGAGGTGAGACGTGTAGCGGCTGATCGTTTCAACCAAGGGGCTCTGCTAAAACTGGTAAACAGTCTAATCAATAAGTTCAACAGCGATTACTATGCCTTCCAGAGTCTGAAGGATACGAATACGCAGACTATCATCAACACCCTTCAAGAGGCACTGACACAACTCAGCAATGCTGCCCATGATGACGAGCACAACATACAAGGTGTTTACATCATGCTGAAAAGACAGGCGATACAATCATCACCGTCTATCAGTCTGGACATAGATTATCTAACAACAGACGGTGCGGTTGTAAACGAACATCTGCAAGCAGACAGCAAATTTATAGTACCTGCAGGCTTGGAAGGTACGGAAATCAAGCAAATAGCCGACCCCAGCATTGGCTACGACGAGGTAAAAGATGCCGAAAGCATACAAAGCTTAGTGCGTTACTACATGGTAACCAACGACCGTATTGTGACGCCCGCCGACATGAAGATTTTCTGCTATAAGGAGCTGATGAGCCGATACTCTATCGTACCGAAGATGGTCAGCAACATCAGCGTCAACCATGCACAACAGCAAGACCGTATTGCATGTGGATATGCCTTCTACGTGAATATCGAACTGGAAGAGAACCCCTTTGTAAAACGAAACTTTTCGGACAAGATTCCGCAGGCCGAGACGTTATTGGAGCGTATGATGGCAGTAAGAAGTGCCAATATCTACCCCATCTTTGTGAATATCAGCATGAAGGAAGTAAAAAACGAATAATAACATAATATATGGAAGATAAAGAATTCCTGTTAGACATTGTCTATAAGAACAAAACGGTCAAGTTCAGGGTCGTGAACCCTGATGCGCCGCTGGAGACGCTGATGACGAACTTACGCCATGCCATTGGTAACGACGGTAAGCTCATTTTCGACTTCCCCTCCATTGACCAGACGGGAGCACCCCTCGATTATTTCTTTGGCAAGGAAGATCCCGTGGTGCACGAGATTAGAGTGTTACGGCCACGTATCGGACATACCAACCAGACGCTGGCAGACTATCAGATAGAGAATGGCGACATGGTATATTTGGTACCAGATCCGTTTCCAGGGTGATGCAGAGCAGTAGTCAATACATAGTCAGCCAACTCAATGGGCGCAACCGCAGGTTGCTCTACGAGTGGCAGCAGTTAGAGCAAGGCCTCGAGGGGCGCTCTGACATCACTTGGCATGTAGCCAAGGCCAATGCCGAAGGACTGCCCATTAGCTATCTGATTGACTACCACATACACAGCATCTGCGGGGTGACGGACTTAGAACGACTGAACGAGCTAAACGTAGAGAACAAGCCTATCTATGCCGACCACTTTACCATGAAATTGGACTTGCCAGCAAAATTCCCATGCGTGGACGGCGCACCAGTGCTAAACTTCCTGACCAGCACACCGACAGGAGAGCCACTGCCCCACCCTTGGCATCCAAACATCCGTTATTTCGGAGCATTTGCAGGAAGGGTATGCATTAATATGGCCGACACCTATACCGACCTGCTATGGGGCGTAAGGCGCGTGGCATCATACCTAAGATACGACATTTATCATGCCACACTGGAGCCTCCCTATCCTGAAGACCTGCAAGTTGCAGCCTGGGTGCGCAGTCAGGGTAAAAGATACGGTATTTAGTGAATAGTGAAGAATTAAGAATTAAGATATATTTATGAGAAGAATCATTTGGTATGCCCTACTGGCTATTCTACCTGCTATGGTGCTGGCACAGACTTCCAAGGAATCTGTTCAGACTGTCAAGGCCATCACTGTGGCGCAGGACGAGCCATATACCGACCATATCATGTTGACCAATGACGTCAAGGACAAGGACCTGATGGTAAAGTTTGTGTTCAACGAGGATAAGAACACATTGACCGTCAGCCTGATTTCCTATCGACGACTCTTTGTATTCTGGGACGACACACGTTATAAAGGCGTGTTCAGTGGTTCTGGCAAGTTGCATATCGACAAGTTGCCCTTTATCATTACCAGCAATCCTGATGACAGGTTCCGACTGAACAAAAGCTATCGCAAGTCGTTGCCCAAGCCTCGCAAAAAACATATTTTCAAGAAGTGGATAGAATACGAAGGACTGCAACCCGTGGACAAAGAACGGAAAATGGTAAACGACTTCATTGAGCAGGAATTTGACATCCAAAACAAGCGAACGAATGTAGTTGTCAAGCTGCGCGACATACTGCTGTTAGACCAAACAGGCAAAAAGGGGCGTTCGACGCGCTATGAACTGTCGAACGGCAAAAACTTGAATATCGACTATCAGATTACGATACAGCGCAATCCTTGTTTTGGACAAGACGAGGAGTTGGCTGCAGCCCAAAAAAGTCTGGTTGGTATAACGACCAGCTATCAGAGTTTCAAGAAGAAATACGGCAAGGGAAGGGTTAGCTCGGAAGAGTCACTGAAGCTGTTTAAGGAGATGAAGAGCGTGCTGACCAGCCAATTCACCAAAAACACAGACATCAGTGCATGCCCGGACATCCAGAAAATGCGCGACCAATATAATCTGGTGGTAGATTCTATCAATCACCTAAATGTAAAGATTGATACACCTACTGAAGCCACAACGAACATCATGGGCGTAAAGGGGCGTGCCATGAACACTAAGATGATTCTGTCGAACGCCAGACAAATAGACAAAAACGTAGCAAGCTGGCTCAGAAGCAACGACGAAGTTGAACGTGAGGACTTGAAAAAACAGTGCCAGGGCATTATCAAGGACACCAATATCATCATCAGTACTGGTAGTATACAAACGGCTGAAGAACGAAATGCAGTCAATATCTTCCGTCAAGCAGAAAAGTACTTCAACAAATCATGCAAATAAGTTTCCGACATATACTCATCTGGGGATGCTGCCTACTTTCTCTCACGTCAGCAGCACAAGGCCAAGGAATGCCATCTGTGGTTGACTCCTTGCAGACGGAATTGGAAGGACGCATGGAGCAATATTCTGACGATTTCAGCAAATTGGGAGTCGTCAGCAATATCCAGATGCAGTTTTCGGAAGGAATACCACTCACGACATCATATAGTGCGGTGCTGCGCGAGAAATTGGCAGTGATAGAAAACCACTACAAAGCAATAGATATGAGATGGACTACCTTCATACAGGCTATGCAGATAGACATTGCCGACAATGAAGAGCTCATGGATCAAATGACAAAAGTGAATCTGGTTAAACAAGAAGTCAGCGACACTATCAACTCCATAAAGTTAAAATGCCAGGCACTGACTGATTTTGTAGACGCACGGCAACTGATTATGAATCAGGACAGTACGTACAAGAATCTGTATAAGGCAGCTCTGAAATACTCACTTGCGGCTAAGCTGGCAACAAAACTAGAGAAAGTGAAAGCCACTGAGCAGAATTTGTCAGGAAAGATACAGACCAGCTATGCCAAGGCGAAACAGGCCACAGAGCTACTGCCCATGCTCAACAAACATATGGGTGCTATCGATGACAAGTACGCAAACCTACAGGTCATATCAAAGAAGATACAGGAGATGGAATACAAACCCTTTATCCAACGTATCAAAGATTACCTGATAGGGATGGCATGTGTCGCCATTCTCTTGTTGCTCATGCATTTAGCTGTGGCAAAACTGCAAGCGGCCAGAAAGGTACGCAAGTCAATGGCACAATATCAGAATATGCTCAACAAAAATGGTGTCGGCGACTATCCCACTATTTAGAGTGTAGAGTGTAGAAATATAAGTAAAAAAAATAAAAATATAACAGATAGCATTATGAAAACAAAGATATGGTTTCTGCTTCTCCTTCCATTATGCTTATTCGTTGCATGCGACGAACTGGGGGCTGGCACGGAAGACTTTGCCGAACTCGACGAAGTACTGGCCCACGAGAGCATCACGAAGAAAGAAGCTATTAAAGTCAAGAACCTGCAGTTCTCGCCTGACTATAAGAGATTCGTCATCACGACACAGATGAGCGACGATATTGGTCCTTACTCGTTGACAGACACCTCGGAAGTCAAGATAGATGTTGAAGAGACAACTGGCGGGGTTCTGAAAACTAAACGGACACAGCCACGTCTCATCAACATTCGCAACCTGAAGGGCGACAATGTCAGGAAGGCTGGTGTCAAGGCACTGACACTTGTTAACAGGACACTGCCACAGTCTGAGATAGACAAAATCCGTAACTATATCGGAGAGCTTACAGCCATTTTCACCAACCAGAACCTGTATGTGGCCTTTATGGATGGCAATACTGTCAGCGAAAACATGTTGGTTACTGATTATGTCTTGGCGCACCATTTCAAGAGGAGCGACAATGAATATGTCTATCTCTACCGTTCTATTCTTGAAAAGAAACAGGAGATGACAAGCCATACTGGCATCTGGGCTGATGCCAGGAAAATGGCATTGCTTATCTTCTCAGACATAGCATTATACGACAACAATACCGATGAGCCATTAGATCCTTCACACTATCAGATGGAAGAACAAATGATTGCAAATGACAGTGTCATCGGGCCCGATTTTGCAGCATTTTATGCCAGTATAGGCAATGCCAACAACATGGAAGATCTCCATGAGGACAACGTGCTCAAACTGTTCTGCCAGAACAACCATGGCCACTTTATGGAAAAATACAGTGGTGTCAACTTCAAGGACTATATGTTGAATGCCTTCCATATCAGCCAAGATGCCAACGACCTGACCTTCGAGAATCCAGACGGGAAAGTCTATAGAGGCGAACGGCAGACACTGACCATACATTTCCGTGATGCCAAGAACGACAGTATCATCACGTCGTTCTCTACAAACATTCAGGAAGGCAGCATATTTAATCCCATTATTGTGAATGGCGAGCCAATTCTCGTTGTCGTAATGCAGGGTATCACACTGGGAGCATTTCTTATTTTGATAATTTGGATCATCTTCCAGTTTATCATTCCTATCATACGTTATCGTATCTTCCAACATAAGTACGTGTTACATTATACCGGAGGCAATATGGGCATAGGCGAGACAATGGTACAAGAGACATGCTATCTCTGTAAACAGCCTTTTGAGGTTGGCGACGAGATTGTAGCAAAGTGTGCACACACCATGCATAAGTCGTGCTGGGACGAAAATGATTATCACTGTCCAGAATATAGCGACCGGTGTAAACACGGATCTCACTATTTCAATAGCCAGAATCTACTGGACAAGAATAATGCATCGTTTTATATGAAATGGATTCTTATGGGCATCACGGCGGCTATCATAGCATGGGTATTTTGCTCATTAAGATTATATTTCATTAACAATGGTATCAATTCCATCATTTTATTGTCACTCTATGGATTGAAGAGCGGTACTCCAGAAGCACAAGCCCTACTGCGTGACCATATTATCACACACATGCCTGCTTTCGGATTATATATCGGACTGTTCCTGACCTTCGGAATAGCATTACTGTCATTATACATCAGAAATATTAGACACAACATCAAAAACGTCCTGTTACGCTCAGTTATTGCTGCTCTAGGATGTTTCATTTTCTTCTTTATTACCAACGCCATCTGTGTTGTTCTCGATATCGAAGACTATAGTTTCCTTGTAGATTGGATTCCATGGGCAGCATCTGGTTATCTCATTGCCGTATGCGGAACGTATGGCACACGTGTAAAACTACCCAAGTCGCTCATACTGTTAAGCGTTATCATCGGATTCTTATCCATGTATCTTTGGAGCATCTTCTATTACACTAATGTCGTTGATTTCCGTGTCATGCTGCTATTCAGCTTCATCCTCTTTGCTGTGGGCATTGCAGCCAGCGTCGCCATGTCGGCACCACGCTCAGAACGCTACTTCCTAAAGGTGCAGGGGGCCATCAAGGATATAGATGTAGCCCTCTACAAGTGGCTGCGCAACTATCCTAACCGTGTGGTCTCCATTGGCAAGTCTGTCGACTGTAGTCTGCAACTCTCGTGGGACATCAATGGCTACGTGGCACCCATACATGCAGAAATCAGGATGCAAGAACAAATACCCTACCTGACAGCACTGGAAGAAGGCATCTTTGTCGATGGTGAAGCCATCGTCAGTGGCCAGACCGTTCGTTTGTACCATGGCAAATCATTTACCATCGGCAATACTATATTTACCTACATTGAGAAGGATATGTAATTAACGAAAACGCTCAATAGCCTCCAAACACATACGGCTATTGTGATAGGGACATTTCCAAAATCCTGCATGGTCATCTTCCAAATTTGGTGTGCCATCTTTGTGTCGGCTCCAGAACCATTCCCCATGCTCATAGTCAATGAGGTTCCGCTTGATGTATTCCCAGCAGGCGACGGCTCTCTGTAAAGCCTTCTCATCACCAAAATGCTGATAGATGTTCAGACCTCCCACGACGTTCTCTGTTTGTACCCACCAGTGCAAGTCCTCATCTATATGCCCAGTGTCGAGATTGGCTTCGTGTATCATGGCACCATCAGGTTTTAGCCCCTTTGCTGATGCTTCGGCAATCATCTGTATAATTGGTTCCACCTTTGTTAATAACTTCTTGTCACCAAGCACCAGTGCAGCCTCATGCAACAGCCATGAGCATTCTATGTCGTGGCCATAGCTTTCCAAATGTCCCGCACCGCGTGTCCAGTCCATCTCAAAGAACAAGTCCAAATGATGTGTTTTAGGGTTAAGAATCTTGTCTGTAAAGATATCGATTAAGTTACGTAGTGATACTTCGACAGCGACGATGGTTTCCATGGGAATAGTTATACCGATGGGAAGTACCGAACCTATGACAGGTACATAGTCGCACGATTCCTGGGCATGCAAGTCTTTAAGACATCTGAGCAAATTGGTGTATGCCTCGAGGATATGCAAGTGAGTGTTTTGCGACTTAGGGTAATTGGCGTCAAGCTCCGATAAGCGCATATCCGCTATCTCACCCCATTCACGGGTACAGGCCTCCATATAGCCGTTATTCTCGCGGTCAAAAGCATGTTCCTCTATACAGTCGTACAACAGCAAGGCATAGTCGAGGGCTTCCCTGTCACCTGTGGCACGGGCATATTCCGACAGACCATAGATGGCAAAACCGATGGCATAAAACTGTTTCTTGGTATCGAGGGGCTGTCCCATGTAGTCAACACTCCAATAGATGCCACCATATTCAGAATCAATGAAATGGTCAACAAAATAGGTATAGGCCCTCTTTGCCGCTTCTAAATATACTAAATGACCAAGAACCCTATATGCAGCTGAGAATGACCAAAGGATGCGGGCATTCAGGATGGCTCCCTTCTCAGCTTCCGGATGTAACTGCATGTGACCGTCCATCCGTCCATAAAAACCACCGTTTTCCACATCCTGCATTTGGTTGAGCCAGAAAGGCAGAATGTTGTTTTCCAACACATCCTGCATCTCGGTCCTTAGTTGTATTATCGTTTCAACCATAAAAACTATCTTCTCTTATTGTTTGATTTCCTTTAGGAATAACACGTTCTTAGATGCATACAATTTCTTGAAATCAGCTGCACAGGGTAATTCTGGCGAGGGTCCGAAATACTCTTCCTTATAGTTGCGCCACAGTAGGAAGTAGCTGATAGGATACTGGTCCATAATGGGTTTTAGCACGCGTGTCCACCATGTCGGGTCTGTCATATTCTTCAGTCCACATTCTGTCATGGCCAACAGTTTTCCGTTCTTCTTGGCAAAGTCGCTCAAAAAGGCGAGGTCAGCAGTCAAAGCCGATTTAAAGTCATCCTCCGTACCCCATTGGTAGGCATCCTCGCCAATAAGCGTCACGCGGTCGTTACCTGGATAACGCTGCATGAAGCGTTCCTCTGTCCAACCACCGTCAAGGTTAGGCGAATAGCTCCACAACAAATTACTGAGTCCCCGTTCGTCAGTCAAATAGTCTTGCAACATGTTCCACAAACCACGGAACTCATCATCCGTGCATAGCTTCTGTCCCCACCAAAACCAGGAGCCGTTGTTCTCGTGCCAAGGGCGGAAAATGATGGGTATAGGCTGTCCGTCTGCAGTCTTCAGTGTGGCCATGAAATCGCCCACCCTTGTCATCCAAGTCTGAAATTTCTTATATTGTGAACCACCTTTCAGTACGTTCCTCACGACGGTAGAATCTGTGACGTCCCAAGCAGAGCCCTGTGGGAATGTGCCACCGTGTTGACGGTCTGTCAGCGGATTGCGAGGGTGCCAACTCAAGGTAACAATCCCCCCACGTTCATAATGGGCTATCAGTTCGTCATGGATACGCTTAAAGGGTACACTGTCCAGATTCTTGGCATCCCCCATCTCTATGCCGCCCAGGTCAAAGCCCATGACGGCAGGGTAATCGCCCACTGTAGCCAACACGTCACTACGGCCCAATTCGGCACCGTCGCCTTGATAGGTTCCCTCCCATGTCACACCATACATCGGGTCGTCCTGATGGCCCATCATATAGCCCCGCTGTTGCAACGTCTGCAGGCGTTTGGCCAGTTGTTCACTTGGTGTCTTCGTATTCTTCATGATGATTTCCAATGTGGTGGTGTCGCAGTCGAATACTGAGTTCAGCCCTTGCTGTTCCTGTGCAGGATCGCCACAGTAGTCGTCGCCCACCAGCCATTGCTCATGGTTGGGACGAGCCTCTCCGCCCCACCCCCAGAAGTTACAACCGTAAACCATTGGTTCACGCTTGATGAGAGAGAATACGAAGTCGTAATAGTGGTCACGTCCTGCCGTCTTTGAACCTGGCTCGAACTTAAAATCGTCACGTGGGTAGCCGAATTCCTCGATGACCAGTGGTTTCTGCAAGCGTTCGGCAATAGCAGTATGGCGATGGATGTAGTCAGCAGTGTTCCGACAGGCACGTTCCACATGCTCTGCCAACGAATCCTTATGGACCCAACTCCAGTTATAGGGCCACACGTGGGCATTCATATAGTCGATGTTAGGGTCGGCACATATCTGCTCATAGAGCGTCGAGTCCATCTCGCACCCCCAAATACCTTCACTACCAATGCTGATGAGATGGTTTTTGTCCAGACTGCGTATCAGCTCTGATGCCTTCCTGAGCCACTTGGCGAAAGGTGCTTTAGCGTCCTCACTGAAGGCACGTGGCTCATTGCCAATCTGCCACGACATGATGGTAGGATCGTCCACATAAGGTACGTTGGTATAGCGGTTGGTACGGCCAATGATGTCACGCACATACTGAAAGAAAAGCTCCTGAGCTTTGGTATTGGTAGAGAACTGGCTGACAAAATTCATGTATTCTGGATAGCTGGTCTCGTTGGGGCGCGGTGCTTTGCCAGCACCAGCCTGTTCTAAATAGAAGCCATAACCTCCGCTCCATTCCCAGGCATTATTCAAATAGAGTACGGCTTTCATGCTCCGCTCGCCCATCTGTTGTAACAGATAGTCAAGACCTGCCAAAATGGTGTCGTTATAAACGCCTGGTGCCTCCTGCAGGGTTGGCTCCACCTTAGTCGTCACCCCACGCAAGCCATCGCTACCCACGAGTATACGTAGGTTGTCTAATCCCAGTTCATGTAGTTTGTCCAGTTCGTGACAAAGTCTTGCCCTATTGCCACCCTGTCCCTCAGAACCCAGTATAGCGCCATACCAAAAGTTAGTACCCACATAGCGATAGTCCTTACCATTAAGTACAAAGCCTGCTCCTTGTCGTTCAACAAAACCATTGGCCTTTTCAGTGCCCTTCTGTGTACAGCAGACCAGAAGCCACGCTACTGCCACTATCATGATTGTCTTTAATTCTCTCATATTATTCATATCTCTTATCGAGCGCAAAGATACAAAAAGTGAAGAAAAAAGCCAAATTAAGTTGACCTTTTATTGCTTTTTTGAAAAAACTCCGTATCTTTGCCAATGATTTTATACTATAACGACAAATAATCAATAAGACAGAGCGATGACACTGTTTGAACAGAAAGCAAAAGCACTACGCCAACAGCATGAAGAATTGCTGACACGCAAGAATGAGTTAGCAACAACTGCAGATAGTTTTTTCGGCACATTCCGTTTTTCACAGAATGGCATCTATGAAAAATATCGCTACCCCGTGCTTACTGCCGAACATATTCCCTTGGAGTGGAAATATGACTTCAATGAGCAGGACAATCCCTACCTGATGCAACGCATTATGATGAATGCGGTGTTTAATGCCGGCGCCATCAAGTGGAATGGCCGTTACCTGCTGATATGCCGTGTGGAAGGTGCCGATCGGAAGTCGTTCTTTGCAGTAGCTGAAAGCCCCAATGGCATTGATAACTTCCGCTTCTGGGAGGAGCCTGTTACCATGCCCGACGATGTCATCCCTGCCACGAACATCTACGATATGCGTGTAACGCAGCACGAGGACGGTTGGATATATGGCGTGTTTTGTGCCGAGCGTCATGACGACTCACAACCCGGCAACCTTTCGGCAGCTACAGCAACGGCTGGTATTGCCCGTACAAAGGACCTGAAGATTTGGGAACGACTGCCTGACCTGAAGTCCGATAGTCAGCAACGTAACGTTGTGCTTCATCCAGAATTTGTGGATGGGAAATACGCCTTCTATACCCGTCCACAGGACGGCTTTATCGAAACAGGGTCTGGTGGCGGCATCGGTTGGGCACTGGTCGACGACATCACCCATGCTGAAATCAAAGAGGAGAAAATCATTAATGAACGTAACTATCATACTATTACGGAAGTGAAGAACGGCGAGGGGCCTCATCCCATCAAGACGCCAAAGGGCTGGCTCCATTTGGCTCATGGTGTACGAGGCACAGCCGACGGTCTGCGCTACGTATTATATATGTATATGACAGCACTGGACGATCCCACAAAAGTCATAGCCCGTCCAGGCGGTTACTTCCTGGTGCCCGAAGGTTACGAATATTTGGGCGATGTAATGAATGTAGCCTTTGCCAACGGTTGGATAGCTGATGACGACGGCAAGGTGTTCATCTATTATGCAACGGCTGATACCCGCATGCATGTAGCTACATCGACTATCAACCGTCTCACAGATTACTGTATGAACACGCCCGAGGACGGATTGACCACCAGTGCCAGCGTTGAAACGGTTAAGAAACTCATAGCAAAGAATCGTCATTTATAGTCAATCCGACTCAGCTATGCAACAAGAAAGAGGATGTGCCTGAGCACACCCTCTTCGTTTTTAACCACATAATTCAGCGTATTCCTTAAGGAAGGCTGATAGCTTCTGACGGACAAACGTCAGCGCAAGTGCCGCACTCAGTGCAAACATCGGGGTTGATAGAATACTTGTCGCCCTCAGAGATTGCTCCAGCGGGGCACTCATCGATACATGTACCGCATGCGATGCAGTCGTCACCAATTACGTATGCCATAATACTTGTTACTTTAAATTAGTTAATACTCAAAAATCGTGATGCAAAGGTAAGCATTATTTTGTTTACTACCTAATTTATGGTAGTCTTTTTTTGTTTTTTCGATTAATTTATACGTTATCGAAATAATAAACACGCATAAAGCGCCGTTATTATAAGAGTATATGAAACGAACAATAACAATACTGGGCATCATTATAGTCTGCATGCTGACAGCTGTTGCACAAAGCGACCGTCGCGTGCAGTACAAACCCTATATTGACTTGCGTCCGATGCACTTCGGCATCCTTGTAGGTGCCCATCTGCAAGACCTGGAATTCGAGAATGTCGGTATGCAGACCATCACTGACGACGACGGCATTGTGACCAATCAGCTGATAGTCTGCGACGCTGACCGCTGGAGCCCAGGATTCTCTGTGGGTGTACTTGGTGAGTTACGCCTGCACGATAATTTCTCGCTTCGCGTGGCGCCAACCATGCACTTCGGTGCTAAGCATCTCACTTTCATAGACCTGCAAAACAAGGATGGTGCTACTGGCAAGCCTCTCAAGCAGACACAAGACTTGAAGAACACCTATTTTTCATTGCCTATTGACATCAAGTTTGCTGCTCCCCGTTGGAACAACCATCGTCCCTACTTGATTGCAGGTATCAATCCGATGATTAACATGACAAAGGGTGATCAAGACATCGTACGTCTTAACCGTTTCTCGACGATGGTGGAAGTGGGTCTGGGCTGCGACTTTTATCTGCCCTTTTTCAAACTGATTCCAGAATTGAAGTTCTGCTTCGGACTGAGCAACGTGTTAGATACGAACCACGTCAACGAACTGCGCGATGTCAACCTCAAGGCCTTTGCAGGCAGTGTTAGCAGCGCTCAGTCGAAAATGGTCGTGCTGACCTTCTACTTCGAATAACAGTAGACATGTCGACGATATATCGAAACTTATTTCAAGTCCACAACAATCTTTCCTACAAATACAGCTGACTTGCCGTTTTGGTCTACAGGAACTGGCTTGCCATCCATGTTGTTCCAATGTTCAAGGGATGGCATATAGGTATGGGTATGCCCGCCTAATACCAAATCGATGTTACGCGACCCGCTAATCATATACTGGTCGTCCTCACCACGATTACTGTTCCAACCAAGGTGTGAGATGCATATCACCATATCGCACTTCTTTTCCTGCTTCAACATCGTAGCCGTCTCCAACGCCACCTTTGCAGGATCCAAATACTTCACACCCACACAATTCTTGTCGGATACCAGCCCCTTCAACTTAGGGCAAACTGCGAAGACACCTATCTTCACACCATTGCGCTTGATGATAATCCAAGGTTTGGTAATGCCTTCCATAACGGTACCCGTAAAGTCGTAGTTGGCACACAGGATGGGGAAGTTGGCCTTGCGGAACATCTGTGCCATATTCTCCAGTCCGAAGTCGAACTCATGATTGCCAATGGTTGATGCATCTATACCCATCTGGTTCATCAGTCCTATCTCCACCTCGCCTTTAAACATGGTGAAGTAGGCAGACCCCTGCCAGAAGTCGCCTGAGTCAAAGTACAGCAAATCAGGATACTTCTGGCGTTCCTCCTTCAGCATGGCTATACGCCGCAAAAAACCTCCCCTACCCGCCTTCATCGTATCAGGCAACTGTGGGTTAATAGGGAAGATAGCCGAATGGGTATCGTTAGTGTGCAGAATCACCAATTGCTTCTGCTTCTTGGCATCAGCAGTTAAAGGTAAAAAAGTAAAAAGGTAAAAGGGTAAAAAGAATACCACCCACTTTAATACCTTATTGTATATATAATCTGTTTTTTTCATAATCACTCTGTTTTTTACCTTTTTACTCTTTTACTTTTTTACCGTTACACGTCCTTCAATCTCGGAATCCACAACCTTGCCCTGCTTATCCATTTCGCGGAAGTAGTTCATGATAATGAAGCGCGTATTGTTCGACACTTCCTTTGGGGCATTGATATTGGTACCCTTCTTGAATGCCTCCATCTTGTCCGTACCACCCAGCAGGTAGTCGATAGTCGTCACACGATATTCTTTCTGCGGATCAATGGGCTGACCGTTGATAGTCGCACGCTTCAACTGCCCGTCCTTCGTAATCACCATGCGGACAGCGCGACTCATGCCTTCGCCTCCCGTCTTGGCAATCTGTCCGAACAGTTCCATGACGACATCACCTTTCAGCGTAATAAACGAAATCTTGTTTTCAAACGGAGCCACATCAAGCACATCACCATACGTTACAGTACCCTTTGGCAGGTCGGCACGCACACCACCCATATTATATACACCAAAGTCGGGCTGTTCGCCATAGTCCTTGCCTGCCCATACCAAGATGTCAGCTAACAGGTTGCTCAGTGTTCCTTCAGGACGCTGAGCTGTCATGTACCTGGCAGAGCGTCCCACCACAGGACCCATCACTGAGTCCACCTGATGTTTATAAGGTTTCAGGAAATCGGCAGCCTTTTGGTCTGGTTGTGCATCATATCTGGCATCCACCAAGATACGACTGCGTTGCATGCCCGTCACCTCATAGTGCTGCTTGCACGAGGACAGCAAAAGCATAGGCATGAGCAAATAAATAGCAGTTGTTTTCTTCATACTTTTATAGTTTTGTGGTGCAAAAATACGAAAAAAAAATGGAAGATGAAAGAGTGAAGAGTGAAGAATTATATGCTACAACAGTTAAATAATATTAATACTTACCTTATTTCTTATTTCTCATTTCTCATTTCTCATTTAAAATCAGTACCTTTGCAGCCGCTTTCCGCGTAATCGCTGGCAGGAAGAAACGAGAGGCCTGTTATGTTGCGCATGGAACGATAACAACAACATTATAAATTTAAAGTAACAATGGATTTAATTAAAGTTGCTGAAGAAGCATTTGCAACCGGCAAGCAGCATCCCAGTTTCAAGGCTGGTGATACTATCACTGTCGCTTACAAAATTATCGAGGGTTCTAAGGAGCGCATCCAGCTCTTCCGTGGTGTAGTCATCAAGATTAACGGTCATCAGGAGAAGAAGCGCTTCACTGTTCGCAAGATGTCGGGTACCGTAGGTGTAGAGCGTATCTTCCCTCTGGAGTCTCCCAACATTGAGAGCATCGAAGTGAACAAGGTTGGTAAGGTTCGCCGCGCTAAGCTTTACTATCTGCGCAAGCTCACTGGTAAGGCTGCTCGCATCAAGGAGAAGCGCAGCGGTATTGCCGGTAAGGAGTAATGCCAACCGTACAGGACATATTCCAGCGTGCAGAAGTGCTGCTGGGACAATCGACAATGGAGATGATGGCTCGCACGCGGGTCATCATCTTTGGTATTGGCGGCGTCGGGTCGTGGTGTGCCGAAGCCTTGGTGCGCACAGGCATCCGTCGGCTCACCATTGTCGACTTCGACCGTGTTGACGTCACGAATGTCAACCGCCAACTGATGGCTACCAGTGAAACGGTAGGACAGGTAAAAGTGGAAGCCCTGCGCCGACGACTGCTCGAAATCAATCCTGAAGCAGAGATAACAGCCATTGCCGAAACGTTCAGCGCAGAAAGTGCCTCTAAGTTCCATTTAGACGACTACGACTACATCATCGATGCTATCGACTCGCTAAAAGACAAGGCACTACTCATCCTCATGGCCTGTCAGAGCAAAGCCAAATTCTTTTCATCCATGGGAGCGGCCCTCAAGCTGGACCCCACCCGCATACAGGTTGCTGAATTTTGGAAAGTCAAGGGCGACCCGTTGGCACGAGCCTTGCGCAATCGTTTCAAAAAGGAGAAGACTTTCCCACGACATAAGTTCCAATGCGTATTCAGTGACGAGACGCCTCAGACGAAAGGCGAAGGCAAGGGCTCATTGGTTCACATCACTGCCGTCTTCGGTATGATGCTCGCTGGACTCGTCATTCAGGATGCCACCCGCGTCACCATGTAAGGCTTCCTGGAACGAGTCCCAATCCTGGAAACCTGCCAATAGCGAAAGGCGGTCGAGCGTCTTCCTATTGGGTTTCTGCAACAATTCTTTCTCCACTGCCTCTAACAGTTTCCGCAGTGCATGTCTCTTTTTCTCCATATTGGGTGCAAAGGTACGAAAAGTTGAGTGAAAAGCAAAAGGAAAGTTTACTTTTCTTTTTAAACTCCTACTTTACAGTAAGTAAACTCATGCTTTGCAGTAAGTAAACCCCATGTTCCTAGGCTGGGAATGTTTTTTCCGTAGGCAGAGAGAAATATTTCCATAGGCATGGCGCAAATTTTGTCCGGCTTGCTCGTAGGGTAAAACGACTTGCTTCTTGATGACAGTGTGCTTACTTCACAAGGACCGCCTGATTACTTCCTGCTGGTT